>ERZ887849.332-NODE-332-length-51743-cov-19.604937_pt1 | contig 51743 bp, 54 predicted proteins | sample MGYA00521267_ERZ887849 | MGnify/ENA primary metagenome ERZ887849 (study PRJEB32303, sample SAMEA104408601) | aquatic metagenome | biome: Brackish water; feature: Pelagic; material: water | place: Baltic Sea | collected 2014-06-06T16:11:00 | depth 2,863 m ... | reverse complement strand
TTAGCCGGGTTTATTGTCTTGACGCTTCGGCGGAGTCCAGCCGTTTTTCCGAAGCATCTCCCATAATCTCTCTCGCGCTTGCCAATTCACACACTCGGCTTAACACTTCTCCCGCAGACAAGGCCGTGCTATCGAGCACAATGGCATCGTCTGCTGGCACCAAGGGCGACGCTGATCGGGATTCGTCCCGAGCGTCACGCGCTATGATGGCGTCCAGAAGGCGCGGGAGACTAACACTCTCCCCTCGGCCCTGCAACTGATGGTAACGGCGCTCAGCACGAGCCTCTGCACTGGCAGTCAAAAAGATTTTCAGGTCAGCGCTCGGAAACACGACGGTACCCATATCCCGACCATCGGCAACCAATCCAGGCAATCTCGCCAGTTCTCGTTGTCTCAGGAGCAAAGCGTCGCGGACTTCCGGTAACGCTGCGACTGTCGACGCACTTGTGCCGCCCTCCTCAGAGCGAATCTCCCGAGTGACATCTTCCCCCGATAACCAGACGGATACGCCCTCGGTGCCCGACTGAAATGTGACATCAAGGCTGCGGGCAACAATGGCCACTTGCTGTGCCTGATCGAGCGGGACCCCACTGGATAAACACGCCAGTCCCACGACCCGATAAAGCGCACCACTGTCTAACAAATGCCAACCCAGCGTGTCCGCCAAGCTTTGTGCCAAGGTGCCTTTACCCGCTCCACTCGGACCATCCACGCAGATAATAGGCGCGCTCCCTGCAACCGCTCCCCTCATGATGCCGTCACGGTCAGCCGCAAACCCGTTTTGGCCGCTAATTCAGCGAATCCCGGAAACGACGTCGCGACATGGGCACAGTCCGTCACGATAATGGGATCGGATGCGCGCAAAGCGGCCATCGCGAAACTCATCGCAATGCGATGATCGTGATGCGTCGTAATCACGCCACCCACAGGAGAGCCGCCGAATACGGTGATGCCATCGGGAGCCACGTTATTACGAATACCCAGATGGGTCAGTCCTTCTGCCATGCTGGCAATGCGATCACTTTCCTTGACGCGAAGCTCTTCAGCGCCCCGCAATACCGTGACACCCTCTGCGCAGGCTGCGGCTACTAAAATCGCAGGCAGTTCATCGATAGCCAAAGGCACTTCTGCAATAGGAATGTCGATGCCTCGCAGGGGCGCGTAACGAATACGAAGATCTGCCACCGGCTCACCACCCACAGTGCGCTCATGACTGATTTCAATATTGGCACCCATGGCCCGTAAAATCGTAATGACACCATCGCGAGTGGGGTTTAAGCCAACATGTTCCAAAATCAAATCCGAACCGGGCGCGATTGACGCGCCCACCATAAAAAACGCCGCAGACGAGATGTCTGCAGGGATATCAATCTCTGTGCCACGCAGCACGCCGCCGCCTGTCACGCTGATGACGCCCTTTTCGCGACTGACGGTGTACCCAAAGCCTGTCAACATCCGCTCTGTATGATCGCGTGTGGGTGCGGGTTCGGTCACACTGGTGCGACCCGACGCGTATAACCCAGCAAGCAAAACGCTAGACTTGACTTGCGCGCTAGCAACCGGCAAATCGTAATGAATACCCGCTAAAACGCCCGACCCTTGAATGCGCAGTGGCGGGCACCCCTCGCAAGCATCGATAGACGCGCCCATTTGGGACAGCGGGGTAATGATTCTGCCCATTGGGCGACGGCACAGTGACTCGTCTCCTGTCAGTACCGTATCAAAAGACTGTCCTGCCAAAAGGCCCGACATCAGCCGAATACTGGTACCCGAATTACCGAGATCTAGGGTCCTACTGGGTGCTTGCAGACCTCTCAGACCCACACCCTCAATCGTCAATCGACCCGATTGAGGATCACTGATCTCGACCCCCATCGCCCGGAAGGCCGACAGCGTCGCCAGGGCATCTTCCCCCTCGAGGAAGCCACTCACCGAAGTGCGGCCTTCTGCAATAGCGCCGAGCATAATCGAGCGATGCGACATCGATTTATCGCCCGGCACACGAATACGTCCTGTGAGCTTGCCGCCTGGCGCCAGGGAAAACTGCATTACGCTGAGGACTCCTCGCTCTTGAGAATGGGGTTCAGAATCGCATCATGCTCGCGACGCAAGCCACGACATTCGCTAAACAATGCTGCTAAAGCCACTCCATCGTGCTCTGCAATCAGCGTCCGCAAACGGTCATGTTCCATCGAGACTGCATCCATTGCGGCTAATATGGCATCCCGATTAGTCAATGCAATGTCACGCCACATCATCGGGTCAGAGCCGGCTATCCGAGTCATGTCACGCAAGGCGCCACCGCCATGTTTCATCGGGTCTAGGGCATGGCTACCTAGCATTGCCGTTAGGGCATAGGCCACCATATGCGGCACGTGGCTACTGGCAGCCAATGCCGCGTCATGATCGGCCACGGACATCTGCGTGACCCGCGCGCCCGCGGCAACCCAGAGTGCTTCGACGGCCGCGATCGCAGCCGGTTCGGTTCCCTCCAGCGGAGTCAAAACGACCTCACGCCCTTGAAAAAGGCTGCTACTCGCTGCCTGAACACCACTGTGCTCGCTGCCTGCAATAGGATGCCCCGGCACAAACCGCGGATAAAACGGTTGCGCCGCGTCAACAATGGCGCCCTTGATACTGGCCATATCAGTGACCACAGGCTGTTTCCCCTGCGCCGCGTGGGCTATGACTTGGGGTAGCAACTTGGCTGTGGCGACGGGCGGCGCACCAATGACAATGAGATCAGCCTCGTCCATCACCTGCGCTAAATCTAGCGAGAATCGATCAATTAACCCCAGTGCCTGCCCGCGCTCCAGCGACGGCGCCCTAGGACCCCATGCGATGATTTCAGCGCCCCATTGCGACGCCTTCAGCGCACCGGCGAGAGAGCCGGATATCAGGCCCAAACCCAAAAATGCGACGACGGGATCCTGATCATTCGAGGAGATCAAATCAGTGCCCGAGGGTAAGAACCCAGTTTCTTCAACATGATCGAATGTTCTTCAATTTGGGCCACTACCTCTGATAAAACGCTGTCCCCGAGGTGCCCCTCACATTCGATATAAAAGACATACGTCCATTTTTCTGTCTTGGAGGGTCGCGAATCGATGCGCGTCAGACTGATACCCCTGTCCTCAAAAGGCCTGAGTAATCCCAGCAACGCGCCGGGACGATTGCGCGCAGACACCAACAAAGACGTTTTATCGTGACCGCTTGGCGGCACCGTCTCGCGGCCTAAGACTAAAAATCGGGTAGTGTTGTTAGAGCTGTCCTGAATGGCACTCGCCAGTTGAGTGAGTCCGTAGAGTGTCTCAGCAAGCTCCCCTGCAATCGCCGCTGTATCGCTCGCAGTGCTCGCCCTGCGCGCCGCTTCACCATTACTCGCTACCGCCTCTCGTGCAACATGGGGCAAATGACTGTCTAACCATTGACGACATTGACCCAAGGCCTGCTCATGTCCAATCACTAATGTCAGCGCCTCTAAGGAAACCCCCTTAGCCGCCAGCAGATGATGCACGACAGGCAGCTCGATTTCACCACTGATTTGCAGCGGTGACTCGAGAAAACAATCTAGGGTTTGTCCCACCATACCCTCAGTTGAGTTTTCTACTGGCACCACACCAAAGTCACAGGCTCGCTCCTCCACCTGCCGAAATACCTTGTGGATACTCGCCTGCCCTTCCGGGATCGCCGACTGACCAAAATGCTTCAAAGCTGCTGCCTGTGAGTAGGTTCCCTCTGGCCCCAGAAATGCGACAGACAGTGGCTGCTCCAGCGCCAGACAGCTAGACATCACCTCTCTAAAAATAGACGCCACATGATCACTGGCAAGTGGGCCCGGGTTGCGTTCCTGAATCGCCCGCAGGACCTGCGCTTCGCGCTCAGGTCGATAAAATTGAGGGCGTGCTTCTCCCGGTCGAGTCGCCTTTAATTTCACCTCTGCCACTTCTTGGGCGCAACGCGCACGCGCGCTGACCAGATCCAGCAACTGCGTATCGATGTCATCGATACGGTCCCGAATTTTGCCTAGCTCTTCATCAGGGTTCATAGCGTTTCCCCTTACCCGCCTTTATTATCCGTAACGCTGCTCAAAGTGCCGCAAGAAGCTGCACAAAGCATCGACCGATGCTTCGTCAACCGCATTGTAAAGGCTCGCTCTCATACCACCGACCGAGCGGTGGCCCTTTAAGTTCAGTAACTGGGCCGCCTCGGCTTCTTGTAAAAACACGTCATCCAACGCAGCGTTCGCGAGGGTAAAGGGTACATTAATCAACGAACGGCTCTTCACCTCAACTGGATTGCTAAAAAAATCACTGGCATCAATCAGATCGTAGAGCTTGCTTGCCTTGCGTCGATTGATCTCTGCTATGGCCGTCAACCCGCCGAGTTCCTCTAGCCAGTCGAACACCAAGCCCGCCAAATAAATGGCAAAGGTGGGTGGCGTGTTATGCATGGAATCGTTATCGGCAGCGTTCTGCCAGTTCATTGTCGAAGGCGTCTCTGAGCGAGCGCGACCCAGTAAGTCGCGCCGCACAATCACCACGGTGAGTCCCGCCGGGCCTATATTTTTTTGAGCCCCAGCATAGATCACCCCAAACTGATTGATATCAATGGGCTGAGACAAAATGGTCGACGACATGTCGGCCACCAGTGGCACCTCTGACTCAGGCACATAAGAAAATGCCAAGCCGCCAATCGTCTCATTAGGACAATAATGCAAATAAGCTGCCGACGGATCTCGTTGCCACGCGGCCTCCTCGGGAACCGTCGTAAACTGCGTATCCACGGAGCTCGCGACGAGATTGACCGGAGAATACCGCTCACCTTCGGCATGGGCTTTTTTCGACCACTGGCCCGTCACAACTTGGTCGATCACTTGCCCAGCCGCACTCAAATTGAGTGGGGCCGCAGAAAACTGTGCCGAGGCGCCCCCTTGAAGAAACAGGACTGCGTAGTCATCGGAGACCGCTAACAATCGCCGCAAGGTGGCCTCGGCATGCTTCGCCACCGCCATAAATTCTCGGCTTCTGTGGCTCACCTCCATGACTGACACGCCCAAACTTAACCAATCGGTCATCTCTTCTTGGGCTCGGTTTAATACCGCTAGGGGTAACGCCGCGGGCCCAGCACAAAAATTGTGGGCGCGGCTCACTCTGCTGAGTCCTCTTCCTCCTCTGAATCGACTGCACCACTGACCGGTACATCTACCGCTATGGGGGCAGCGATATCAGGCGTTTCTATATCGTCCTCTGTGATCCGACTGACACTGACTAACACCTCTCCGTCGCGAGTACGAATGACTCGCACACCTTGGGTGTTGCGCCCCTGAACACCCACTTCTTCGATCCGGGTGCGCACTGCCGTGCCCTGGTTAGAGATCAGCATGATTTCGTCGCCGTCCCAAACCTGCTCGGCGCCCACAAGAGGGCCATTGCGATCAGAAGTCGTCATGCCGATGACCCCTTTCGTACCGCGGCCCTTAACGGGGAACTCACTGGTTTCAGAGCGCTTGCCATAGCCATTCTCACTGACCGTTAAGATCTTACTACCCGCCTGTGGGACCACTAAAGAAATGAGTCGGTGGCCGCTGCCTAAGCGGATACCGCGCACCCCTCGAGCCGTTCTACCCATGGCCCGCACGCTCGATTCAGCAAAGCGTACGACCTTGCCCTCACTGGAAAAAAGCATAATATCTTGACTGCCATCAGTGACCGCCGTGCCAACGAGCACGTCGTCAGGATCCAACTCTATGGCTCGTAATCCCACACTGCGCTGACGAGAAAACAGACTCATATCGGTTTTCTTCACAGTGCCATTTGCCGTCGCCATAAAGAGGTAGTGATCCGTCTCATAGCCCTCTATCGGCAGGATCGACGTGATGCGCTCACCCTGATCCAGGGGGAGCAAATTCACCATTGGCCGGCCTCTGGCAGTGCGGCTCGCCAAAGGAATATGGAAAACCTTCAGCCAATACACTTTGCCGAGATTAGAAAAGCACAGGATGGTTGCGTGAGTGCTGGCAATCAGCAAGTGCTCGATGAAATCCTCATCCTTGACCGCCGTAGCGCTTTTACCCGTCCCCCCTCTCCGTTGGGCCTGATAATCCGTTAGCGACTGTGTTTTTCCGTATCCACCGTGAGAAATGGTCACGACACGATCTTCTTCGGTAATCAGATCTTCAACGGTTAGATCATGAGCAGAATCCGAAATTTGCGTGCGACGCTCATCGCCAAATTCCTCAACGACCGCCTCCAACTCTTCTCGAATAACCAGTTTGAGGCGATCTGGATCGCCCAAGATATCGAGGTAATCAGCAATTTCAGCGATTTTGTCCGCGTACTCTTGCAGTAATTTTTCGTGTTCCAGACCTGTCAGGCGATGCAATCTCAAATCGAGAATGGCCTGCGCTTGCACTGGCGACAAATGGTATCGCCCCTCTAAGACACCATATTGCTCGGGCAATTCATCCGGGCGGCACGCATCGGCACCCGCTCGTTCCAGCATCGCCATCACATCTCCGGGCACCCACGATTGGGCCATCAGAGCCTCTCGTGCATCGGCAGAAGTGGGGGAAGATTTGATCAAATCGATAATGTCGTCGATGTTGGTCAACGCAATGGCCAGTCCCTCTAAGACATGACCCCGCTCCCGCGCTTTTTTCAACAAATACACTGTCCGCCGGGTAACGATCTCTCTCCGATGACGGACAAATGCCTCTATCATCTGCTTTAAATTCAGTACCTTAGGCTCGCCGTCTACCAGCGCCACCATGTTGATACCCACGACGGACTGGAGCTGCGTTTGCGCGTAAAGATTATTCAGCACCACGTCACCGACCTCGCCACGACGCAGCTCAATCACCACACGCAACCCGTCTTTATCGGATTCATCGCGCAGCTCGGTAATCCCCTCGAGCTTCTTTTCCTTCACTAACTCAGCGATGCGCTCGATCAGGCGCGCTTTGTTCAGCTGATACGGGATCTCGTGAATGATGATCGTATCTTTGCCCTTAGACTCATCCGAAATAACCTCGGCCTTCGCCCGCACATAAATACGGCCACGACCAGTGCGATATGCCTGAACAATGCCCGCTCGGCCATTAATTTGCGCACCCGTCGGGAAATCAGGGCCCGGAATGAACTCCATTAGCGCCTCAAGACTAATGTCTGGGTCCCGCAGTGTTGCCAGACAACCGGCCACCACCTCTCGCAAATTGTGCGGGGGAATATTCGTCGCCATGCCAACGGCAATACCCGACGAACCATTGACCAGCAAATTGGGAACGCGAGTCGGCAGCACCACAGGGATTTGCTCGGTGCCGTCGTAATTGTCGACGAAATCAACCGTTTCCTTATCAAGATCTGCTAGCAACGCATGCGCAATTTTGGACATGCGAATTTCGGTGTACCGCATCGCGGCGGCAGAGTCGCCGTCGATTGATCCGAAGTTGCCCTGCCCGTCGACTAACGTGTAACGCAGCGAAAAGTCCTGCGCCATCCGCACAATCGTGTCGTAAACCGCAGAATCTCCATGGGGATGGTATTTACCAATAACGTCACCCACGACGCGCGCCGACTTTTTATACGCTTTATTCCAGTCATTATTGAGTTCGTTCATCGCAAATAAAACGCGGCGATGAACCGGTTTAAGACCATCTCGAACGTCCGGCAGTGCCCGCCCCACGATGACGCTCATGGCGTAATCCATATAGGATTGCTTCAGCTCGTCCTCGATTTTGACCGGGAGAATTTCTCGAGCTATTTCTTGCGTATTTTCTGCCATTCGGCCTACTCAATTGGGCGTAATGAGAGGGCCAACAGCGGCCCCCATCTGTAGGCGATAGTGTACCAAGTAACAGGCTTCAGAGCGAATCTTAAGGGCTTCAGACGCAGCACTGAATCGGCACGCATCGGGGTATACTGCCCGGCGGAAACAGGAGCCGCTATGTCAGACTTTGATACAGTTTTGCACCCCGATCACGTAGTCCCCATTATGCCGCGGCGCCAGGTGCTCTCACATCACAGCGTTGCGTTAAAAGGGGGGCAAATCGCCGCGATCCTGCCTCAATCAGAAGCGCTGTTAATTGATGCTGAGCACACGCCTTTGCCGGGCTGCGTACTGATGCCGGGGCTTATTAATCTGCATTGCCATGCGGCCATGTCATTGCTGCGTGGTTATGCGGACGACTTGTCGCTCATGACATGGCTACAAGACTACATATGGCCCACCGAGCGTCAATTTATCAGCCCAGATTTTGTCCGAGATGGATCGGATCTCGCCATCGCCGATTTGTTGCTGGGAGGCACCACAACGCTGGCTGATCAATATTTCTTTCCCGAGGTGACCGCCGCATCCATTGACCGCGCTGGCTTACGGGCACTGCTCACTTTTCCGGTCATTGATGTTGAAACCGGTTGGGCACGTAACGCAGAAGAAGGGATTAATAGAGGGTTAGCGTTGCGTGATGATTATCGAGATCACGATCGCATTGATATTGGTTTTGGGCCCCACTCTACTTATATGGTGAAGGAAGAGACGCTGGCCAAGGTTGCCGTGTTAGCCGATGAACTGGAGGCCTCTGTACAAATTCATTTACATGAGAGTCGCGAAGAGGTGCTCAATGCGGTGGAACGCACCGGCGTTCGTCCCGTTGATCTGCTAGAGCGTATCGGATTACTCGGTCCGCGAACACAGTGTGTGCACATGACGGCCATGGGCGAGCAAGACATGGATACCGTCGCCAAGTACGGTGCTCACGTGGTGCACTGCCCTCGTTCAAATTTAAAGCTTGGCGTGGGCATCTGTCCGGTTCAACGACTTCTCGATCGCGGCATTAACGTCGCGCTGGGAACGGACGGTGCGGCGAGCAGTAATCGACTCAGCATGCTGACAGAAATGCAAACCGCGTCCTTGATTGGCAAGACTCAGCACGGCGACCCCAAAGCTGTCGATGCTTGGGCAGCTTTGGAAATGGCGACATTGGCCGGCGCGCGGGCGCTGGGAAAAGCCGACACGCTTGGCAGCATTGAACCGGGCAAAGTGGCGGATCTTATCGCCGTTAATGTCTCTGCGTTGCCGCTCTCACCCAACCACAATCTCGCATCAAGTCTCGTGTATGCCACCAGTGGACAGGAGGTTTCCTGGAGCTGGGTTGCTGGTAAACCTCTCATGCAAGAGGGCCGTCTGCTGACACTCGACTACAATGACCTGATGACGCGAGCCGAGCGATGGTCCCAACAACTCGGCGCCTTTCGCAAGACACTGGAGCCTTAGCCTTATGTCTACCTCTGAAAATGTCGACTACGACGAAATTGCTAAATTCGAAAAATTGGCTTCACGTTGGTGGGATCCACATAGCGAATTCAAACCATTGCATGACATCAACCCTCTGCGCGCAGGCTGGATTGATGAGCGAACCGGTGTCCAAGACAAAACCTTATTGGATGTCGGCTGCGGCGGCGGCTTGCTATGTGAAGCACTGGCGCATCGAGGCGCCTCGGTGACCGGCATCGATATGGGAGAGGCGCCCTTGTCGGTTGCGCGCTTGCACCAGTTAGAGAGCGGCGTTGATGTCAGCTATCAACTCAGCACAGCAGAGGCATTAGCTGAAGTGCGAGCAGGAGACTTTGACGTGGTGACCTGCTTAGAGATGCTAGAACACGTGCCCGACCCATCGACCGTTATTAAGGCCTGCGCGGACTTGTGTCGACCTGGTGGCGATTTATTTTTTTCGACTATCAATCGCAATCCTAAGGCTTTTCTGTTTGCCATTGTGGGTGCGGAATATGTGCTGAACCTGCTTCCCAAGGGCACTCACGAATACGCGAAATTCATTAAACCCTCAGAATTAGCGCGTTGGATACGAGAAGCCGGATTGGATATGCAGGAGATGGTGGGTATGACCTACAACCCCATCACGCAGCACTATCGCCTCACCCCTGACGATGTGTCGGTGAATTATCTCATTCGAGCACGCAAACCGTGATCGACGTTGTGCCACTCGCGGTGTTGTTCGACCTTGACGGCACCTTAATCGATACGGCGCCTGAATTTGTGGCGATTGGCTTGCAGCTCAGAGAAGCGGCGGGCTTACCTGCCATCGCACCTGAAGCCATTCGCAGCAGCGTGTCAGACGGCGCCATGGGTATGGTGGCTGCGGCACTGGACATGACGACTACCGACGCCACCTTCGAGGGTTGGCGCCAGCGTTTTCTGAACGACTATGAAAAGGGCTTAGGGCAACACAGCGCCCCCTATCCGGGCCTTCCCAAACTCGTATCAGCGCTGGCCTCAGCGGGCATAAAGTGGGGGGTCGTCACCAATAAACTGGGGCGCTTTGCGCACCCACTCATGGCAAAAATGGCCTTTGACCCGCCCGCCGATGTCGTCATCACGCCGGATGATGTGCGCCACCCGAAACCCCATCCCGAATCTCTCATACTGGCTTGCAAAAGACTCAACTGCCCACCCGACCGGGCTGTGTTCGTCGGTGATCACCGTCGCGACATTGAGGCCGGCAGCTTAGCAGGCTGCGCTACGATCGCCGCCGCATACGGTTATCTTGCCGACGGGGAATCGGCAGCAGCTTGGCAAGCTAATGCCACTGCCAATAGCAGCATCGAACTGTCCCAAATGATTGAGAAGTTGCTGCAATGAGCTTTTTACCGCCGCAATGGCAACCCTCTGACACCGAGCTTGCGAACAAAACCGTACTGATCACCGGAGCAGGTGATGGCATTGGACGCGCTGTAGCGCTGGCCTGCGCAAAAGTCGGCGCCGAGGTGCTCCTGCTAGGTCGCAATGAGGCCGGGCTCGACGCCGTTTATGATGAAATCCTCAGCGCAGGGGGTCGCGAAGCGGGCATCATCCCACTCGACCTAAATACCAGTGACCCGACGCGCTACGAGGCCCTCGCCGAGCAGCTGACCGAAGCTGACATCACCCTAGACGGACTAGTTCATAACGCCAGTGTGCTGGGGGAGCGCCGCTTGTTAGCACAGACCTCTCCGGCAAGTTGGCAAGAAGTCATGCAGGTTAATGTGTCATCGACTTTTTTACTGACGCGCGCGCTGATGCCGTTGCTGACGCATGCAAACCCCTCCTCGATTATTTTGACAAGCTCAGGCGTCGGGCGGCGAGGCAAAGCCTATTGGGGCGCTTATGCGGTATCGAAATTTGCCACCGAAGGCTACATGCAAGTGTTGGCAGATGAATTGAAAGCCACCAGCCAGATCCGGGTGAATAGCTTGAATCCGGGAGCAGTCAATACCAAGATGCGGCGCACGGCTTATCCTGGAGAGCAACCAGACACCAACCCGTCACCCGAGGCGCTCACTGCTCACTGGATTTATTTATTGAGCGACAGCAGTCAATCATTACAGGGCGAGACGTTGAGTGCGCAGAACTAGTTAGTGCTCCCAGCGACCCCGCCTGCCTGTCAGTCGTTTGCCCTTACCCGAAAACCGATCACGCCTTTCTTGTTCTTTTTTAGTGACACTCGCGACTTCGCGAGTCGGCACGCCCGCCATCGCATAAATGACGTCGACGTCGCGTTGTGGCAGTTCTAAACACTGTCCTTTTTTTAATTTTGAGGGCAAGAAAACGTCGCCATAGCGAACACGCTTTAGGCGAGAAACGGTCGTCCCTTGTGATTCCCACAGTCGTCTGACTTCGCGATTTCTCCCCGCCATCAGTACGACGTAGAAGAACCGATTGATGCCATCACCCCCGCCTTCCTGAATGTCTGTGAAACGCGCGGGACCGTCGTCGAGCTCGACGCCGCTTTTGAGCCGCTCCAGCATGGGCTCGTCGACCTTGCCCATTACCCGCACCAAATATTCGCGCTCAATCGAGCTCGACGGGTGCATGAGTGCATTGGCTAAGCCTCCATCAGTGGTGAACAACAACACCCCCGATGTATTGAAATCTAGTCGGCCTACCGAAATCCACCGCCCGCTTTGAAGACGCGGCAGACTGTCGAAGACGGTCTTGCGACCCTCGGGATCACTGCGAGAACAGACCTCTCTCTCCGGCTTATGGTAAAGCAACACCCGGACCTGATCCGCTGGCTCTCGGGCAAGAAGTTTGTCATCTAAGCGAACCGTCTGCTCTGCCGTGACGCGATCGCCCAGTGTCGCGACCTTGCCGTCTAACTTCAGGCGACCCTCTTCGATCCATTGCTCCATCTTTCGGCGTGAGCCAAAACCCAGATTCGCGAGCACCTTGTGAAGCTTTTCACCTTTATCTGCGGCGGGTATCGCCGCAGCGTTAGGACGCTTCGGGGGCTGCTTCGGGCGGTGCTTCGCCATCGCCTACCGTCTCCAGTTCATCGGCAACACCATCAGTTTGGGTGCCTGAGGTCTCAGATGACTTCTTATCATGTGGAACGTCATCATGTGGAACGTCATCATGTGGAACGTCATCATGTGGAACGTCATCATTCGGTAGATCACCATGTGGGAGGTCTTCATTTGGAAGGGTATCGTCTGGTACCTGGGGCAATTCCAAACCCAACTCACCTGACAAATTGTCGAGCTCCTTAATTTCGGCCAAAGGCGGTAATTGGTCCAGCGACTTTAAATTGAAATAATCAAGAAACTGCCGCGTGGTGGCATACATTGCCGGTCTGCCAGGCACATCGCGATGCCCCACAACGCGCACCCATTCTCGCTCTAATAGCGTCTTAACGATATTTGTGCTGACCGCAACGCCCCGAATTTCCTCAATCTCACCGCGTGTAATAGGCTGCCGATACGCAATCAGCGATAGCGTCTCCATTAATGCACGTGAGTATCGCGCGGGGCGCTCTTGCCATAGTCGAGCCACCCAATCCGACAAGCTTTGACGGACCTGGAATCGATAACCTGACGCGACTTGGACCAGTTCATAACCGCGATCCTCACAGCGCTCGCCAACGACTTTAATGGCACTCCGTAATTCGTCGGTCGACGGCCGTTCATCCTCTTCGAACAAAATTGCCATGCGCTGCAGAGACAAGGGCTCCCCTGCGGCGAGCAGCGCGCCCTCAAGAATTTGCACCAAACCCGCTTCCATTTTCACTCCGACTTTACTTTGATGTGGATAGGACCGAATCCCTCTGTTTGCACTAGTTCAATCAGGGATTCCTTCATCAATTCCATCAGCGCTAAAAATGTGACGACGACACCTAAGCGCCCCTCCTCGGGTCGAAACAGCGTCACAAAGGGAACGAATCCATCGCCTTTAAGCGTCTCTAAGACCTGCGACATCCGCTCACGCGTCGACAACGATTCTCGCTGAATCTGATGACTCTGGTACATCTCAGCACGGCGCAATACCTCGCTCAGTGCCAGCAACACTTCGCGCATGTCGACCTCTGGCAGTGGGCGCTCCGATCGAATATCGGGCGGGGCGGCAGAGGCCTGCCACAGCTCGCGCTCTAAACGGGGTAGCGCCTCGAGATCTTCTGCTGCTTTCTTAAAACGCTCATATTCTTGCAGACGACGTACCAGATTAGCGCGCGGATCTTCCTCTTCCTCTTCATTTTCAGTCGCTCTGGGCAACAGCATGCGTGATTTAATCTCAGCAAGCATCGCCGCCATCAACAGATATTCGGCAGCTAACTCAAATTGCATGGCATCCATCAGTTCAACATAACGCATGTATTGCTCGGTGATCTGCGCCACGTCGATATCCAATATATCGAGATTTTGTCGACGAATGAGATAGAGCAACAGATCAAGAGGTCCTTCAAACGCCTCTAAAAACACCTCAAGCGCCTGCGGTGGGATATATAAATCTTTTGGCAGCTCGGTCACTGCCTGTCCCCGCACCATCGCGAAGGGCATTTCGGCTTGCTCGGGACGTACAGGAGACGAGTCGGGCTCAGGGACTACCGTCGCGTGGGACCCGTTTTCCTCAATGGGCTTGGTCGATTGTTCAGGGGATTTTGTCACAGCCCGAGTATACCCTCAGGCGACCTCAAAGTCGCTGACATCACCCAATCCGCGTCTGAGAATGACGGGCAGCGATGCGGTCAAATCAATGACACTGGTCGGTTCTAAACCACAAAATCCGCCATCGATAACAAGATCCACGTCATGCTCGAGTTGCTGACGGATCTCATGAGGATCAGATAGCGGCAGATCACCGCCAGGTAGGGCCAAGGTCGCGCTCATCAGAGGCTCGCCGAGTGCGTTGAGTAATGCCTGCGGAATCGGATGATCCGGCACTCTTAACCCGATCGTCTTTCGTTTGGGTTGTACCAACCGTTTCGGCACGTCGCGTGTGGCCTCGAGAACAAAGGTGAATGGCCCCGGTGTTGCGTGGCGCAGTAATCGATACACGGCATTATCAACGCGAGCATAAGTGCCTAATTCTGAGAGGTCGCGACATACCAACGTGAAATTGTGGTCATCTTGTAAGGCACGGATCCGGCGAATCCGCTCAACTGCCCGCTTATTCCCCAGTTGGCAGCCCAACGCGTAGGCCGAGTCAGTGGGGTAGACGACCACCCCCCCTCCCTGAATGATTGCCACCGCCTGATTAATGAGGCGGGCCTGGGGCGTCTCGGGATGAACTGCAAAAAACTGGCTCATATCACTGCCTCGTGCGCATGGGGGGCACTGTTTGCACAGCGCGTGTACTCCGTCGCTCGCTCCAGATACCGCTATCAACAACGTGCCCTATGGCGAGCGCGTTTCCGGTGGCGTTAGCGTTATCTATAGTGTTTCCCAAACGCCCATACCCTCCGGCATCTCTGTGATGCTCACGCCTAAACCCGCCCCATAAGGCGAGTCACGATGAAAATCCGAACCAACAGAAACACGCAAGTCGCGGTCAGAAGCCAGCCGCCACAACTGCTCTACGTCATCCGCCTTGGGCCGCCCATTAATCACCTCAATGGCACCGCCTCCTGCTTCACAAAACGCATCGGCCAGCGCGCGTAGGCGCGTCGCTGTCATGCGGTAATGCAGTGGGTGAGCCAGCACTGCCACTCCCCCAGACCGAGTGATCACCTCAACGGTGTCCTGAAGACTCGGCCACAAGATAGAAATATCTCCCGGCTTACCACTGCCGAGAAATCGTTTGAATGCTGCCTGCTCACTGGCCACGTGCCCTGCTAACACCATCCATCGCGCGAAGTGTGGACGACCAATTTGCGCATCTCTTGCAACCGCCAAGGCACCCTCGAGCGCCCCCTGCATACCCGCGCGTTCAAGACGGTGAGCAATGCGCTCAGCCCGGTCTTTACGCGCGGCATCCAATACCACTAGGTGTGCCTTCATCTCTGCCGCCTGCACCCGGAAGCCTAACCCCACAACATGAATACCGACTCGACCCCACTGGCACGATAGCTCCACACCACTGATCAACTCTAGGTCGGGCGGGCAATCCTGATAAACGCTGAGATAACCTTGTACCGTGTCGTGATCGGTCAAAGACAAACGGCTGACGCCTTCCTTCGCTGCTCGTTCGACCAGAGCTGAGGCAGAAAGCGCACCATCGGAAGCGGCACTATGTGTGTGGAAGTCTATCAAGGCAATCTCTACACTGCGCTCAATCTGGGTGGCAAACCGCCCTTGAGCTGAGAAGGAGAGCGGGATTGTCTAACATAGCAACGACGAAGGCGAGCGCTAGCGCGCTGAATCAGACGACTTCATGAAACAAATCTTAGAATTTCTGCCAATAGTGCTATTTTTTGGCGCCTACCAGATGGATGGCGAGACGCTGACGCTGGGGGCTTGGTCGCATACCTTCGACGGCATTTTCAGCGCAACCGCAGTATTGATGATGGCCACCGTCGGGGTCTGGCTTGTCATGCTGGCTATGACAAGACGAAACGATAAGCGGCTCATGTGGATGATGGTAGCGGTCGTCGTTTTTGGAACGGCAACCCTGGTACTCCGCGATCAACGATTCATTCAATGGAAACCGACGGTCTTCAATTGGGTGTTAGCAGCGCTCTTTTTCGGCTCTCAATTTGTGAGTGACAAAACCTTACTCGAGCGACTGCTGGGCCAACAGTTGGTCCTTGCTGCGGTCATTTGGAAACGTCTGAATGCGCTGTGGGTAACAAACTTTATCGCAGTTGGAGCACTCAACATTTACGTAGCCTACCAATACGAGGAGGCTTTTTGGGTATCCTATAAGCTCTATTCCAGTATTGGTTTCACGGTGCTGTTGATGTTGCTCACCATACTCATCGTGGCACCCCATTTGAAATCGGTAGAGCAGGACACTGACCCAACACGAGATTCATCATGACACTATCCATTATCGCTAGACGCTCGGCCCTCATGCTGTCACTCCTGTCGTGCTGTTGGGCCGCCACCGCGTTGGCTCAAGAGACGCGATACATCAGCGATATGGTGCTGGTTCCGGTTCGCAGCGGCCCAGGATCTGAATACCGCATCACCAATCGTGGACTCCCCTCCGGTACAGTCCTGATCGTTTATGGCGAGAGCGATGATGGTGGTTGGATCGACGTGGAAAGTCCGGGGGGTACCCGAGGGTGGATACCTGCGCAGTATCTTCAGTCAGATCCGCCCGCCGCGCTGCTCATCAATGACCTCAGAGTGGAGCTGGAACAATTCCGAAGCGAACGAAATCGATTAGTTAGCCAACTTGACGAAAGTTCATCTGAAGCACAAGAAGCTGGTGGCATGGTGGAACAGCTGGAGAGCGCACTCGAAACCACTCGCGCTGAGCTCACTGAAATCAAACGCGTCTCAGCGGCAGCGATCGAACTGGATCTGATGAACCAGCAGCTGGTCGCTGAGCTAGAGTCGGAAAGATCCGAAGCGGATCTGCTGCGCTTGGAAAATGTGCGATTACGAGAGCGTATTAGCAACAATCAAATGCTGGACGGTGCTTTAGCCGTTCTACTCGGAGTCATTTTGGCTGTGATTACACCGCGACTGTGGCCTAGAAAAAGACGACAAGACGGCTGGTCTTAATCAAGGAGAACGACATGAATTCATATCCCGCTTGCTTGCGCCCACTGAGCGCCCTGCTCGTCGCCTTATGGCTGAGTATCGGGGCGTTAAATGTGTTCGCCGAGACGTCGCCGGACGCGAACCCCAAAGTGCTCGTGAAAACCACTGACGGTGACATTACGGTTGAGCTGTTCGCAGATAAATCCCCCATTACCGTCGAGAATTTCCTGCGCTATGTCGATGATGGCTACTATGACGGCACCGTGTTTCATCGAGTCATCAGCAACTTCATGATTCAAGGCGGCGGCTTCACCTCTGCGCTGGAAGAAAAGCCGACTCGCGCCCCCATTGTCAATGAATCTCGCAATAAGCTGCATAACACTCGCGGCACGCTCGCCATGGCGCGCACTAACGATCCCAATTCTGCGACGGCTCAGTTCTTCATCAATCAACGTAGCAACTTACGACTCGATTGGACGCCCAGCAGTGAGGGCTATACCGTCTTTGGTGAGGTGGTCGACGGCATGCAGGTGGTCGATATCATCTCGCTATCCGACACGGGCCCCGCGCCCGCCAAAACAGCTGCTGGCGCCACCACTTTTCAAGACGTCCCTGTCAAACCCGTTTCGATTTTATCCATTAGCCGCATCACGCCATGACACAGCTCAGTATCAATCTCAATAAAATAGCGCTGATTCGCAATGCTCGTGATACGGAGCATCCTGATCCCTGCGAGTTCGCGGCGAGCGTGATTCAAGCGGGAGCGCACGGCATTACCGTGCACCCAAGACCAGATCAACGACATATCAGAGCGGAGGATTGTGTCCGACTGGCCACTATAGGCGGCACCGAACTCAATATTGAAGGCAATCCCTTTGCGGCAACACAGCCCGCTCCGCGCGCGGGCATTGGGGATTATCCTGGGTTCTTGGCATTGATCGAGAGAATCCGGCCTGAGCAGGTGACGCTGGTGCCGGATGGCGATGATCAACTGACCTCTGATCACGGCTTTGATATCACTCGTGATGGCGATCGTTTACTCCCTGTTGTTGAGCAATTGAAGGGCTGGGGGTGTCGCGTCAGTTTATTTATGGACCCCGACCCCGCACAAATCAGTCTGGTGCGTGCGCTCGGCGCAGACCGCGTTGAGCTGTATACCGAAAGCTATGCTCGCGCCCACGAGCGTGGCGACTTTGGATCGTCACTCACCCAATTTCAGGAGGCGGCAGCTGAAGCGACGCTTCATGGCTTGGGTATCAATGCGGGGCACGATCTTAACCTGAGCAACCTGCCTGATTTTCACATTGACGCGTTATTAGAGGTCTCGATAGGGCACGCTTTTACCATCGATGCACTGCGCTACGGTGTGACCGACGCGATCGCTCGCTACCTGCAGGCCCTGGACACTGTCGGTTGTTTCTGACGGCCAGGACAAGCCACCCTTTGAATCTCACAGTAGACCCGACACCGCCCTACCTCGTGCCTCACTCGAAGGAGCCGATTCGATTGCTTTACCGAGATGAGCATCTGCTTATTGTCGATAAGCCTACTTTACTGCTGAGCGTACCCGGACGACATCCTTTCAATCACGACTGCCTGCTAAAACGATTGGATCGACAGTATCCCGGCGTGAATGCAGTCCACCGCCTTGACCTCGATACCTCTGGCGTGATGGTCGTACCTCGCAACAAGGCAGCGCTATCTGAATTGGCTCGACAGTTCCAAGCAAGACGAGTCCACAAGACCTACTTCGCTCGCGTTGCGGGCCGCCTATTGCCGGATACGGGCGAGATCACACTACCCCTGACGCGCGATTGGCCCAACAGACCAAAACAAAAAGTGTGTTTCACGAGTGGAAAATCCGCTCTGACTCGATGGCGCGTAGTGGCAAGGGAAGACAAATCGACCATTGTCGAACTTTTCCCCGTAACAGGACGGTCGCATCAACTGCGTATTCATTTGAAAGAAATTGGGCATCCGATTTTAGGCTGCGATTTTTACGCGCCAGAGGAGGTACTGAATGCCTCACCGCGGCTGTTGCTCCACGCGACCCGTATCGCATTTCGCCATCCAATTTCCGGCCAAAAGCTAACGGCCCACTCACCACCGAGATGCATTTACGCTGGAGCATAATGGACCATTTTTCGGTGCACGCTGGATGCATTACCATACGTCTCATCTTGCTGGGGAGAATGTTGTGATTTCCTGTAACCAAGCGGATCGAGAAATGGTTATTGTGGTGAAACCCAATCATTCTGCGACCTGGCACCAAAATTTATGGCTACTCGCGGCCCTCGCCGTCCCCTCTCTGGGTGCGGGCATTGGCTTTGCCCTATTGGGTGCTTGGCCGATTCTACCGCTGGCTGGATTAGAGCTGACGGCACTCGCCGGCGCGCTGTACTGGGTCAACTGGAAACTCGAATACCGACATGTCATTTATTTTCAGGCCGATAGTGTGACCATTGACAAGGGGTACTTTGTACCGAAGCGAACCTGGCACTTTACGCGAGCAGACGCGGCGCTGAGAGTGACACCAGAAACTCACCCGTGGCAGGGACCTGAACTCAGCATTCACGACAAAGTGTCTGAAACATCAATCGGAGATTTTCTTAACCGCGAAGAATCCCTCGAGTTACTGACACTTCTGAGAAAAGAACTGCCCGTCCGAACACACAGCAACGCCAGCGCCATCAACGCCTAACACTATGAGGGATACTGCTATCCAAACGACTGACAGAGCAAAGGTAGGGTTCATTTCATTAGGATGCCCAAAGGCCTTGGTTGATTCGGAGCGAATCCTCACACAACTTCGTATCGAAGGTTATGACATCACGGCTGAATACGAGGATGCCGGTGTCGTTATTGTGAATACCTGTGGGTTCATTGACGCGGCAAAAGAGGAAAGCCTAGAAACCATTGGCGAAGCGATCAGAGAAAACGGACGCGTCTTAGTCACAGGGTGCATGGGTCGCGGTGACGACGCCGATGCGATCCGCGCCAGACACCCGAAGGTACTCGGCATCAGTGGACCTGCCGCCTACGAAGAGGTGCTGAACACGGTTCGCGAGGTGCTACCGCAGCATCACCAGCCCAACCCGCATCTAGACTTGATACCAGCTCAGGGCGTGAAACTCACTCCCCGTCATTATGCTTATCTCAAGATCAGCGAAGGTTGTAATCATCGTTGTCGTTTCTGCATTATCCCCAGCCTCCGTGGTGACCTGGTGAGTCGACCCATCGGCTCAGTCATGAGTGAAGCAGAGGGTCTCGTGCGCGCGGGTGTGCGCGAGTTATTGGTCGTTTCACAGGATACGAGTGCCTACGGAGTCGATTTGAAATACCAAACTGATTTTTGGCATGGTCGTCCGCTGAAAAGCAATTTAGACAGCCTAGCATCGGCACTCTCCGAGCTCGGCGTCTGGGTGAGGTTCCACTACGTCTACCCCTACCCCCACGTCGACAAGTTGATCCCGATGATGGCCGCGGGCAAATTGCTACCTTATATCGACATGCCGCTTCAACACGGCGCCCGCACTGTACTTGAACGCATGAAGCGACCTGCCGCCGCAGAAAAAACCCTCGATCGCATTGCAAAATGGCGGGACATTTGCCCTGATCTCAGCATTCGCTCTACCTTCATTGTGGGGTATCCAGGAGAAACCGAAGAAGAGTTTGAATCGCTCCTTACCTTCATCGATCGTGCTCAATTAGATCGTGTTGGTTGTTTTCAATATTCGCCCGTGAAAGGCGCGGCTGCGAATGAGTTACCCAATCCCGTTCCGGAGGCAACCAAGGCAGCCCGGTGGGAGCGCTTTATGGCGTTGCAGCAGTCGATCAGTGCGGCCAAATTACAGCGCAAAATAGGGTCCACACAAACCATTTTGATTGATCAGGTCACAGCCGACGGCGCAATTGGTCGCACTTTTGCTGATGCGCCTGAGATTGATGGCGTAGTGCATTTACCGGACGTTACCGATTTCACACCGGGCGACTTGGTCGAAGCAGAAATCTCTGCAGCAGACGACTACGACCTCTGGGTGTAGTGAGACAGTAATACAATGAATATTGTCCTGCTGAAATCCGCCGATTGGATCGATGACGAGACCGTCGTGCTGTACGACCGCCGTCATCAGCATATTTTAACCGTACTTAAAAGTCAGCCTGGACACGTATTGAAAGTGGGCGCGCTGAGTGGCCAACGGGGACGTGGCACCATTGTGGCGATCGATGAAAAAGCGGTGCGGATCCATGTTCAACTAACACAGGCGGCGCTGCAGCGACATCAGTTCGACCTGATCCTGGCCTTGCCCCGCCCCAAAATGCTCCGTCGCGTCTTTCGCACCGCCAGTGAAATGGGTGTCGCGCACCTTCATCTGATTCATAGCGCCCGCGTGGAAAAAAGTTACTGGCAGAGTCCCCTGCTCAAACCCGACCGCGTAGCTGCCGCATTAGAAGCAGGGCTGGAGCGCGCTGGGGATACCGTATTGCCTGAGGTACACCAGCATCGGCGATTCCGACCGTTTATCGAGGATATCCTGCCCACCCTCGCCCAAAAACGCCCTTGCTGGATAGCAGACCGCGACGCGACGCAACCGCTACGGGATGAAGCCGAAGCAGGCTTGGTTATGTTGGGTCCCGAGGGCGGTTTCGTCCCCTTTGAGATTGAGCTTGCCAAATCTGTTGGCGCAATGTGCCGACACCTCGGCGAGCGCACGCTCAGTGTTGACACTGCTGTCGCTGCAACCCTCGCGCAAGCGCTACCCCACCCTGTCGCTTAAACGACCGCTGCATCCGTTGCCGCAACGCCAATCCCGACAGCGCAGCTAACGCCTGTGCCCCCCATGCCGCAATAGCCGGCGGGGTTCTTATGAAGATATTGCTGATGATACTCCTCAGCGAAAAAGAACAGCGGCGCTTCACAAATTTCGGTCGTGATCTCGCTGTAACCAGCCTGACTCAGCGCTGCCTGATAACGATCTTGGCTGGCCAAAGCCGCGATCTTTTGCGACTCAGTAAAATAATAAATACCCGATCGGTATTGAGTACCCCAATCATTGCCTTGGCGCATACCCTGCGTGGGATTATGGTTTTCCCAGAAAAGGGTGAGCAGGCCCTCGTAAGTCATGACAGCGGGATCAAAAATAACGCGCACAACTTCGTTGTGTCCGGTACCGCCTGAGCAGACCTCTTGATAGGTAGGATTTGGCGTCAGTCCGCCGGCATAGCCGACGGCCGTAGCGTAGACACCTGGCTGAGTCCAAAAGAGTCTCTCCACGCCCCAAAAACACCCCATACCGAACACGGCTTCCGCGAGACCCACTGGATACGGTGGTTGCAATGGCACAGAGAGCACCGCGTGATCCTGAGTCACGGGCATGGGTGTATCCCTGCCAGCCAAAGCAGTGGCCGCATCGGGCAGCGCGTGTTTACGTCGTAGTTCCATCCATTTCACCCTTTTCTTCCTCACATTTGCGGCAACATTCGCTCGATAACGCAATTGTGCTCAATTTTTGTCATAATAGCCGGCTATTTTGACAACTGACAGTAAATCCCGTCTGGGGCATCACGCAGCGTTCATGTTTCGCTGCAGAGCCCAGCAACCTGCGCAACAACAACAGACGGGGGGAAAGCTATGAAGAAAAAGACAACCAGCAACAGGGTCAACACGTTTAAGGCAGAAGATTTTTCAAGCCGAAAACTACTGGACCTAGTGGATGAAGCCCCTAGTAACAGGCGGCGCGCGCTCGATCGAGAATCACTTCAGGCCGCGATATCTGAACTTGCCAGCCGGCGGCATTATCTTCAGGAATTGCGGGACCGCGGCCTGCTTGCGCCGCGTTCCTCTCGTTAGGCACGTCGCATCTCAAAGGAGATTGACCAGCCAAAAACTCAGGAAATTGCACACTTTCTGAGTAAAGCGCGTGCGATCAAGGCAATTACTGCGCGCCAAAACCGTGTGATTTTTGCGCTCGACGCCACGGCCAGTCGAGAGCCCACATGGGATCAAGCACGTCAATTACACGGTGAGTTATTTTCTGCCACGTTGAATGAGCAAACGTTGGCGATACAACTTTGTTATTACCGGGGCTTGGGTGAATTCACTGCCAGTCATTGGCTGACACAGCCTGGCGCGCTGCTCGACCAAATGAGCAGTGTCACCTGCGAACCCGGGACAACGCAAATTGGCCGGGTAATCCATCACGCCCTCGAGACGCACTCTGCCTCACATCCTGTGCGAGCAGTGATTTTTGTTGGCGACGCCTGCGAGGAGTCGGTAGCATCTTTAGCCTCTTTAGCAGGGCAATGCGCCATCAAAAATATGCCTCTCTTTCTTTTTCAGGAGGGGCACGACGCACAGACTCAGGTCACTTTTGAACGACTGGCGCACTTAAGTAATGGGGCTTATGCGCCATTTGACGCAAGTAGTGCTGATCAACTCCGCGCATTACTCGCTGCGGTCAGCCGATATGCTCAAGGCGGTATCGCGGCACTGCGTCAATCGAACACGCGCGGCGACCAAACACTACTATGCCAACTCGAAAAAACGCCGTAACGACTGGCCAAAACAGATAGAATTACAGCAGCTCACCCGTTCATCACAGGAGACATCATTACCGTGCCAAGAGTTATTTTGCTCCTCGTTATTATCTTTACACTGGTCATATTAGTGCGCCGTGCGCAACAACAGCCACCGCATAAACGACGTGCCGCCTACTTACAAATCATCGTCGGCAGCGCGGTGATTGGTGTCATTATCCTGACCCTGATGGGTAAGATGCACTGGGTCGGCGCTGCGCTAACCGGTGTGCTAGTGGTGGCTCGTCAACTGCTGCCCGTATTAGTGCGCTTGCTACCCGCGCTGGGCGGCTTACGCGCTTCGGGCGTCGGGTCATCGAGCAAGGAATCCGAAGTCTCATCACGCATCATCAAAATGACGCTCAATCACGACAGCGGTGAACTCAATGGTGTCGTTCTAGAAAGTACTTTCAAGGGATGGTTCTTGAGCGAACTCGATCGGCAACAACTCGACGAGCTGCTGAGCTACTGTCAGCATGAGGACACTGACTCAGCACAGCTACTGACTAGCTATCTTGAGCAGCGGTTCCCAGATGATGCGCGAGACAGCGAAGACACTGACCGTGGGGAGGAAAGCGGCCCGGCCCCATCCAGTCGTGCAGAGGCCCTTGCGGTCCTAGGATTGCAAGACGACGCGACCGAGGAGGATATTATTACAGCGCACAGAACACTGATTCAAAAGTGCCACCCCGATCGCGGTGGAAACGACTATCTGGCCGCGAAAATTAATCAAGCGAAAGATCAGCTGTTAAGCTGATGTATCTGCCAGCCAATAGCCAAGGTTCGGCGGACAGTCGGTGACTCTTTCAATAACGCGGTTTCACTGACAGTCTCACAGACGGTTTTTTTTGACAGGGTTTCACTGAAATGATGCTACTGACAGGCTGTTTCGAGACTGTTCCATCAGACGAATTCATCACCCTATTTGACAGCACGATTTGACAGCACTATTTGATGACACACTTTCATGCATGACAGTTAGGAGACGCTTTGATGAGCGATGCATTTGTTATTCGCAATCAACTGGGACATTACTGGAGCAAGGCGGGTGAATGGATACTGGGCGACCGCGCCGCGCAGGTTGCCTTCTGGGAACACCATGACGAAGCGATCAATATGCTATTTGAATTGAGCTCTAAAGATACGACGCTTCGTGGCGATGTTCTGCTGTGCGGTATAACCAACAATAAACCCGACGAGCTGGAGATCAGTGAGCATCCCGCGCCGGCACCAGCCTCGCAAAGCGCGGACCAAACGCTTGAAAGCGTGCCAAATGACCCCACCTAAAGAAGACAGGCTTTCATCGCACTGCAAGGAGCGCATCGAATGAGAATTCTGCTATTTTTAGCCACGAACATTGCCGTTTTAGTCTTAGTCAGCCTCATTTTTAATCTACTGGGTTTAGAGGGTATTTTGGCTAACAACGGGGTTGACTTGAATCTCAGCAGTCTGCTGATTTTTTGTACGCTGTTTGGGTTCAGTGGATCCTTCATTTCGCTGTTATTGTCCAAGTTCATGGCGAAAAGAAGCACCGGTGTGCAGATCATCACATCTGCTCAAAACCAAGATGAGCAATGGCTGCTCGATACGGTGCAATCACTCGCCGACGACGCCGGTATCGGTATGCCTGAGATCGGTATCTTTCCCTCGGATGCGGCCAATGCCTTTGCCACCGGATGGAATCGTAATAAAGCGCTGGTTGCCGTGAGCGCGGGCCTACTTGGCCGGTTTGAAAAATCCGAAGTGCGGGCGGTACTAGCCCACGAAGTCGGACATGTTGCTAACGGCGACATGATCACCCTCACGCTGCTACAAGGTGTTGTGAATACCTTTGTTATGTTTTTTGCGCGCATCATAGGTCATACGGTTGATCGCGTCGTATTCAAGACGCAACGGGGTTATGGTTTCGGTTATTTCATTGTCACGATTGTGGCAGAAATTATTTTGGGTATTCTCGCCAGTACCATCGTGATGTGGTTCTCGCGCTTCAGAGAGTATCGAGCTGATGAGGCGGGCGCCCATTTGGCGGGTAATGACAATATGATCGCCGCATTACAGCGCCTTAAAGCGGAGCAGGGTCTACCCCAAGATCTGCCGGGTGAAATGACAGCATTCGGCATACGTTCAGCGAAAGGATCAGGTCTATCAGCGCTGCTTCGATCACACCCGCCTTTAGACGACCGTATTTTGGCGTTGCAGCGTCAATGAATGTCATCCCATGGACCATCACAGCGATCCTGTGTGCCGCCATCGGCGTGTTTCCGGCACTCACAATCGCAGGCGATGCAGTCGACTACCTCAGTTTCGCTACGGAAGATGAGGCCAACACCACTGAGGTATTTCAGCAGGCCAGTCCCGCTGTGGTATTTGTGACGTCGAGTGAGCTGCGGCGTCAACGCTTTTCCCGCAATATTATGGAAATTCCCCGAGGGGCCGGATCGGGTTTTATTTGGGATGCCGATGCCGGTCTTATCGTCACCAATTATCACGTCGTCGCAGGTGCTGACCGACTCGCAATTACGTTGCGAAATGAGCAACAGTATGCCGCAGAAGTCGTGGGCCTAGCACCCGAACGAGATCTCGCGGTGTTACGCATGATAACGCCACCCGATGGACTCACATCGTTGCCATTGGGTGATTCATCAGAACTCTCGGTAGGCCGCAAGGTGATGGCGATTGGGAACCCCTTTGGGCTGGATACCACACTGACAGTTGGCGTCGTCAGCGCCCTAGATCGGGAAATTCAGTCGCCAAGCAACCGCGTTATTCGCGGCGTCATTCAAACAGATGCCGCTATCAACCCAGGCAATTCAGGGGGGCCACTATTGAATTCGCTTGGACAGCTAATTGGCGTCAATACCGCGATCTATTCTCCCAGTGGCGGGAGTGCCGGCATTGGTTTTGCGATTCCGGTCAATACCGTGATCGAGGTGGTGCCACAACTGATCGCCTACGGCAAAATCATGCGACCTGTATTGGGAGTCGAGTTAGCGTCTGACCGCTGGCTTCGACAATTTCGCGTTGAAGGCGTTCCCATTGTCAGGACCTATCGCGGGTTCCCCGCCGACAGCGCCGGCATGATCGGTGCACGCAGAGGCGATCGAGGTGAAATTATTCTCGGAGACGTCATCACCCATATCGAGGGCAAGCGTGTTGCCAGTAATGACGAGTTCCTGACGGCAATGGAACAGCATCGCGTCGGTGATACGATTGCGGTCACGACTCTGCGTTTTGGCGAACAGAAACGCTTTAGCGTTGAGCTATCAAACGCGCAATAAGCCGTCGTTAAGGCTTAAAGCGAGCGGGCCAACTGGCGGGGTCGATCGACTCTTGTGGCAGTGAATCACAATGAAACTGAGGCGTTTTTCCCGCTGCCAATTGCTGCTCATAATCTTTGAGCAAGCGCATGGCGATCGGGTAAAGAGCCCACAGCGCTAATAAGTTTGTCAGCGCCAGCAATGCCATGGTCAGATCGGCAAACCCGAATACAGTGCCGAGATCCTGCACCGACGCCCAAGCGATCATCACTAAAATGCAAATGCGAAAAAGCGTCACAGCATGGCGCCCCAAATTTTCAAAATAAGCAATGCTGTTTTCCCCTAGGAAACTATTGTAGGCGATGGTCGTTGTCGCAAACAGCACGAGCGCAATACTCACCAGGGCTTCGCCTATAGGGCCAACATGCTCGGCGACCGCCATCTGGGTCATGGCTACCCCGGCCACCGATTGACCTTCTGCCGCGAAGGCGGATGACATCATGATGATGAGTGCTGTGGCGGTGCAGAGCACAATCGTATCGATAAACACACTCAAAGACTGAACCAACCCTTGGGATATCGGATGAGGCACATCGGCTGCTGCAGCCACATTGGGTACCGTGCCGAGCCCGGCTTCATTTGAAAATAGCCCTCTTCGCGCACCCTGCGAAATAGCCGCCGCCATCCCACCCCCAAAGGCCTGCTCCAAACCAAAGGCAGACGAAAAAATGAGCCGGAGTGCCTCGGGAATCTCTGCAACGTTCATGACTAACACCACGATAGCGAGAGACAAATAACCCACCACCATTAAGGGCACCACTACCTCAGAAACACGCGCTAATCGACGAATCCCGCCAAAAAGAATCACCGCCATTACCAGCGTCATCATCAAACCGCTCACGTGAACTGGCACTCCAAATGCGGACTCAATGGAGGTCGTCACCACGTAGCTCTGCACCGCATTGAAGCCAAAGCCGACGGTAAATAGCAGTAACAGGCTATAAATGACCGGCAATACCTTCCAGCCTAACCCATACCGCATTACGTAAGCAGGCCCGCCTCGGAACGTTTTGTCTGCTTCACGCCGCTTATAAAGCTGCGCAAGGGCACACTCAAATAGGCTCGTGGCCATGCCCAGCAACGCGATCAGCCACATCCAGAATAAGGCACCCGGCCCACCCAAGGTAATCGCCACAGCAACACCCGCAATATTGCCGCCACCCACTCTCCCAGCCACACTGACCGCGAGCGCTTGCAGGCTCGAGATACCGCGCTCGCTGCCTTGCCACTCGATAGCAGAAAATACCGCTAGGGTCCGTTTAAAAAGCCTCAATTGAACGCCGCGCGAACCCAGCGTAAAACGCACGCCCATCGCGAGTAAAACACCGATCAAAATATAGGACCAAAGCCAGTCTGTCGCCGTAATCAACATGCCAATCAGACCAAGCCAGAAATCAGAATAATGGCGACCGCAGGCACCGCAACAAAGCGCGTCAACCACCGCCACACGCCATACCACTTGGCATCATCAACCAGCTCACTCTCGCTGAACTCGCGATGCATAAACCAACCGGTAAATAAGGCCACTAATAAGCCCGCTAATGGCAACAGCAATTTATCGTAAAGCGCTTCCGTGAGTTCATTAAAATTCAAACCCATCAGCTGATAACTTTCCCAGACGTTGTAACTCAGCACCGAAATAACACTGAGGGTGGTTACAGAACCCACTACCAGCAGCGCGCTCTGCTGTCGTGAAATTGCCAATCTCTCTTTGGTCCAGCTGGTCACACTCTCCAATAAACCGACCATTGAGGTCACGCCCGCTACCGCTAGCATGATGAAAAAAAGGACAGCAAAAATGGCACCACCCGGCATTTGCGCGAAAGCAACCGGCAGTGTCTGAAAGATCAAGCCGGGACCACTGGCCATATCCAGACCGAAATGAAATACCGCTGGAAAGACCACAAAACCCGCCAACAAAGCAATCAGCGTATCGGCCATGACGATCGTCGCCGCACCTCGCGCAATGGAAAAATCGCGGGGCAAATAAGCACCGTAAGTCATCATGCCCCCCATCCCCACTCCGATGGAAAAAAAAGCCTGACCGATTGCAGCGAGGAAAGTCGCACCCGTCACTTTGCTAAAATCAGGTGTGAACAGCCATTGCAAGGTTTCGACAAACCCCCCCGCAAAGTAGTTGTAAATACTCAAGCCAACTAACAGCGCAAACATCAGCGGCATCATGATTGTCACGGCGCGCTCAATACCTGAGGTGACGCCCGCGTAGATGATGGAACCCACGATGATATTACCCACCAGGGTCCAAAACATCATCGATTGATTATCCGTTAGCAGGCCCGTGAAAGTCGCTTCTGCGATACCCGCATCAAAACCAGCAAAACCCGCCGAGAGGGCACGCGCGAGATACCAGAGCACCCAGCCCACCACCACGGCATAAGTGATAGCGATGGTATAGGCTGTCGCCACGCCCATACCACCTACTATACTCCAGCCCTTGCTACGGCCAGACTCCTGCGCCACGACCGCCATAGAACGAGGCGGGCTGCCGCCACCGCGTCGACCGACCAGTAACTCTGCCATCAAACACGGAATGCCAATGGCCAGCGCGCACAAAAGGTAGATCACTACAAAGGCGCTACCGCCGTTTTCACCTGTCACGTAAGGAAATCGCCAGATATTACCGAGGCCGACTGCAAAACCCACCGACGCCATTACAAACGCAAAGCGGCTGGACCACATCGTATTACCTACTGCTACCATCTAATGGACTCCTAGATACGCTGACTTACCCAACGGCGCGTTACGGCATACAACTGAACTGCGCGCTACAGGGGTTTACAACATTAAACCCGCTTAAAACGAAACGCTACGCGATAAAATGAGACGACGTAATCCCATCCACAACGCATAGCCTCTACCTCAATACTGCCCCGTCAATGACACGCTGAAACCGTCTTGATTGGGAATTGCGATGATCGACATCGCCTGACGAAACGATTCATCACGGGCCAACGGCCCCGTCGCTTCAACTGCGATCTGATAATCTGTCAACGTCGCAGACAACTCCCCCGACAGCATCAGTGCTCCGGCAATCGTTTTGATAGCGCCTACCGTACCCGCACCTCTAGTATCGGCACTAAGAAAGTCGATTTGATAATCGCCAAGCAGGATATTACCCGAGCGCGCCGTCCACACACCCCGCAATAAACGAACGACGCCCTCGGCGTCGATAATATGACCTTCATCGATCGCAATCCGCGCAAACTCTCCGGACGCTGCACCACCTAAATAAAGCGGAAAAAACGCCCTTAATAATTGAGTATCTAGGGTAAAAGCAACATCGTGAAGCGCTATTGATCCGCCGGGCCGATAACCCAATCGTGCACGCATCGCCTGCTGGCCCCAAACGCTCGATATCGAAAGTGGTGCACCCCACAGCATTCGCCAAGGCTGAAGTCGCCATTGCACTCGACCCAGCATCAGTGGCTTCTGATCGATCTCGACCCAAGCCCTTGCCGCACTCCCAGACCAGATCGTTCCCGACACACCGGTCAATCTCAGGTCGTCAGGTAAGAAACGCGATATGGCGCGCGCCGGGATTTGTGACGACAGCAATGCTACAAAAACAAAGAGGGCTAAGATGCGCCAGTGTCGTAATATGCTTTCCACCGGTCAGGCGCCCGAAACTCTGAGCGACGCGTTGACTCCACCGTTATTGCCAGCACTGCTAATGGAACCATCAATCACCACTAACCCAGATGAGCCTTCGATTTGCTCGAGAAATTGCAGCAACCGGTCGAAAGCGACTCCCTCAAATCGTATCTGTACCTCTCCCCGACTATTGGGCTGAAGACGCTTCACGGGCAGACCTAACGTCTCACTCAATTGGCTGAGTGTGCGGGTTAAGTTGACCTGCACTCCGCCACCAGCGGCGCGCAACGCCGCCAGCTGCTCAACCTTTAGATCGATCCGGGATAACTTTAAGACTAACGCTTCATTGCCTGCTGTTAAGCGCGCTCTCCGCCCATCCAGCTCGACGAAGATCAATTGTATAAACACCCACAAACCTAATACGGTGGCCATTACCATCAGCGCCAGCTGATCTCTCGCAACCAGTGATTCAAACCACTGTTTTATCATGGTATCTGCACCCGCAGCCTTGCTGCCACGCCGCTGCCACGAGCATTAGAGTTTTCTAACTGGGCACTGAATGACTGTGCTTTCAATTGCTCTCGCACCTGCTCAACCGACTCGAAATCGGGCGCCGACAGACTCAATCGGAGATCACCCTTGCCGCTGTAATTCAGCGCCGTTAATTGAATACCGTCGACCTGTTGAATCGCGGTAAGCAACGCCACGATGATAGGCGTAAAGGCGTTTCTTTGCGTGTTAGCGCCAAACTCCCCCAACTGCCTGTTGAGCTGCTTTTCTACATCAACAACCGCACCCCGCGGATTGACGCGACGATAACTCGTTTGAATTGCCTGCCGAAGCTGGAGATCCTCCGCTTTGAGCATCTGATAATCGGCAACTGAAAACCCAGTTTTTAGAACACAGGCCACAACAAGCGCGAGTGCGACACGTTGCCAGACTGCCCACCAGCGAGCCAGCGGTAGACGAGGCGCAAACTCGCCTTGGCGCAAATCAGGTCCGGGGGGATGGGGGTCAGAAAGCAGTAAAGCCTCTGAAAAACCGCCCTGTCTCCATTGAATCGCCCCGTGTAATGGGGGGGGGATCATCGCTTGCGCCAGAGCTTGATCGACGGTGTAAACGATCAACGTTTGCTCATGAAGCCCGATACTCTCCATCAGATGAGGTAGCAAAGCGTGTTCAATACGCGCTCCTTCTGCCTGCCCCCATCGCACCACAGCCTGCTGCTCTTCGAAAACTACGGTGCATTGTCCTGGCGACCAGGGCAAGCACAGCGCCTCAGAAACCCATGGCACATTCTGGAGTGAATCGGGGAGTTCCTCAGACCAACCGGCAATCGTGGCACGACCCACAACAGCAACAGTGTGCACATCGTCATCGACTCTCAACGCAGCGAAGTGCAAATTCGCGACATCTTCCAGCATCGATTCTTCTAACATAAACGGCAAGGCACGCCGGAGGTGCTTGACCTCTTCTGGAGCGATCGATAGCGTCAAAGAGCGCACTGCGTCGGCAGGAAAGGCAACACAAAGATTGTCAGGTATCGTGGTAACAGCAGGGTCAAATGGCTCGGGCGAATTACCAGAGCGAATCAGCAGTCCTTCCCCCTGTTGCCACCGCATAACGTTTAGGTTGTTATTCAGTTGACTCATCATGAGCACAATGACGCGGCCGGCACCAATTGGTTCGAAAACACAATGTGCATCATAGCTCGCCCTCAGATCTAAAAACAGCGACTGTCGTATCAGCATCCCGATGCAGCACAGTGAAGAGATGTCTCTGCCGATCTACTAGCTCTACCGAAGCATCCAAAAGAAACCAGTCACTGCGGATATCGAGCAGCGGTTCTAGTTCAGCGAATGGCTTACCCTGTAAAATGGGGCTCCTCAGTAAGTCTTCGACCTCGGCGATACCGCCCTCGCGTCGACTCTCTGCCAAGCGCTCCGCATCGATGACTGACAGCGGTGCCCACTGATCATCGGCATTGAGCGTTCTCAACACCGGCAATGGCGCGGTAAGAATATTGAGACGCGTATTACGCTCAGGCCAGACGGTCACCAGTGGTGCTAATGCCTCATAGATCTCAGGTGTCATACCTTGTACTGAACGCAATTCGCTGACGCTCGCCAATGCTCGATTCGCAGGCAAGTAAGGAAAGTCACCGTACCGATACTCATCGACTTCGGCGCCACTTTGCCGCCGGTTCGCATCGCGGTCGATGAAATCACTGATCGCTTCGGTCAATGTCATCGCCTCGTCGAGCGGCAATGACACCTCATTCAGTGCCTGCAATAGACGAATCAGTAGCTTTTGCGTCGGCGTCCAGCGCCCGGCTTCATCGCCCAAACGCTGACGGACTGACTCGTTTTCTCGCCTTGGCTCATCAACACCTTCGCTCACGCCAATAGGCTCACCCCCATTGCTTTCGCTTTCGCCGCCGGCTCCCTCACTTTCTGTATTCTCATCTGCAAGACCCTCGCCCCCAGACAATGAATTTTGTATTGCAGAGGCATCCACGAGCATATTGAGATTGATGCGGCCCTGCAGGTCGGTTAATTGACCTGTCATCCACCCACCCGCATCTAGGGGGTAAGGGGTTGCAGGCTGCGCCCACAGCTCGCCCAGATGATCAGCAGCTGTGGCGCTGCGCGCATCGAGCAAATTGTCCGCCTGCAATGCCAACTTGGCCAGTTCTTCGGCACCTACCAGATAAGCCCAGGCTTGCTCGGAGACAAGCTGATTCGTGCCACGCTGAAGCGCTAAAGAAAACTCTCGTTGCAAAGCAACCAGCAGCGTTGCCGACAATGCAAAAACCAGCATGGCAATGATCAGCGCCGCGCCCTGCTGCGATCGGTTAGGATTACGGTGAAGGCAGCACATAAAGCCTCCTCACTTCGCCGACCTTCGCTAACTGCAGCACGATCTCGACAGCAGCCGGAGTCGGCAAATCAAGACCCGGTTGAGATACGTCCAAAATCCAGTTGTCGCGCCAATTGCGATCATCGATCACATCATCACGATCACTCTTCACGTCACCGATCGTCGGCAAGAAACGTACCTCAAACCCCTCCACGTCATCCAGCATTGCAGTTTCAATTGCCTCTGTGCCTGGGGTTCGGTCTAACACAGGAAAATGCGCGCGCCAGAGCACATCCTCCTCAATCCACCAGCGAACGCGCTGTAAGGTACTGCGTGGCGCACCCGTTGAGTTATGCCACCCTGCACGCGTCAAAGTGAGTGGATAACGTGTAAGCACGCCACCACTCAACGCCGGTGCAGGTTGATCGAATTCATCGACTATCGAGCGATTGACCACTTGCCGAATGTCACGCGATAGCAAGGTCAGTGTTTGATTAATATCGTGTGATCGCACCGTCGCACTGCGAACGCTTTCAGCACCAGACAGTGCAGAGGACAAGGCACCATAAGCCACTACCGAAATCAGCGCTGTGATCGCCATAGCAACCAGCACTTCTACCAGCGTGAACCCGGTGCTGATTTGCCTAACGCCCACGATTCTCCCGTGCAACGGCCAAATAGCCATCCAGCACATGTAACGGCGTGGTTAAGCCGTCCTCACTATCCGAAACCGTCACTTCGTAGCGAAAAAATCCAGGGACCTGAGTTGCTTTACCCTCGCTCCACCAATACCAAACGCGACCCGCCATTTCCTCACTGCCGGTAATCAGGCCAGTTTGCAGCGTCCCCTTAGCTGCTGCGACCAAGCGCAGCTCAGCGAGTCGGTTTGCCGCCACCCACTGCGCTTGAATACGATCCTGTAAGTAACGGGTTCCATCAAGCTGTTGTGATAAGGCTAATAAGAGTGCGGGGAGCGCTACCGATACGACTGCCAGCGCGACCATCACCTCCACCAAGGTAAAGGCACGATAACGAGATGCAAAAGTGAAGTGGTTACTCCTCAATGAGTGGTTCCCCCTTGGGCAGCACGGTCAGTCGGCCCAATAAATCCCACTCAAGTCGGTACAAAAGCTCACCCGTATGATCATCGAGCCATTCGAGAGACCCCGGTGTCATTTCGCCTCCAGCCAACATGACGATTTGTGGTGCAGCGTTGAGCGTCGGGTCATAGGTTGGGATCGCGACGCCGGGTTGTCCTTCTAAGGTCAGCAGCAGTTCAGTACCGGCCATAAAAACAAAAGGCACAAACACCTCCGTGCCGGCGCGCGGAGAAGCCCAGCCCTGATCATAGCGCCGCAACCAAATGCCCTGATACCGTGTGACCTGAGTCGTTGCATCGGTGGCGATCAAAAGACCGTGATCTGCAGCAGCCATTCCTGCCTCAGCGCCAGAAAAAGACAATAAATTTGCGAGATAGCGGACCTCACCCTCCAGCTGCAAATCGGCACCACCGCGCCCAACATTGAGACTGACGACCCCGGTCAGTAATACGATGATAAATAGCGCCACCAGCAGTTCGATAAAGCTAAACCCACGCAGCGTAAAAGTGGACATCTCCGAAACTGATGCTGCAGCGACGTTGCTACCCCTCACCCTCTTTCCAATTGCCAATATCGGCGTTTTGATTCTCTCCTCCGGGCAAGCCATCCGCACCCAAAGAGTAGATATCAGTCTCACGGTATTCACCAGGAGAGAGGTATAGGTAAGGACGCCCCCAAGGGTCTAGTGGTAATTCTGACAGATAGCCGCCTCGCTTGAAGTTGCGCGGCTCCGGAGCGAGCGTACTCGGAACCACCAATGCCTCAAGTCCTTGCTCTGTCGTCGGGTAATCAAAATTATCCAGTCGATAAATTTTTAGTGCCGTTTCAATTGACTTAAAGTCAGCTTGGGCCTTTTGAATCCGAGCGTCGTCAGCGCTATTGAGTACCGTCGGTGCGACGATACTAATGAGAAGCCCCATAATGACCAGCACTACCAAAATCTCGATCAACGAAAAGCCCTTAGGTTTACTCACTCTCTCACCTCACCATGGTATTCAAGTCAAAAATGGGCAGCAAAATGGCTAATACTATGGTCAATACCAATCCACCCATCAACACCACCATTGCCGGCTCGAATAGCCCCATGATGGCTCCCAACGTCATTTCGAGCTCCCGCTCTTGATTGCTCGCTGAACGCTCCAACATTTCCTCTAGATCACCGCTGGCCTCACCCGACGCCACCATATGAACCATCATAGGCGGAAAAAACGCTTCCTGGGCCAACGCGCGACTCAGACTCGATCCCTCTTGCACTTTGACAGATACGGTCCCGCTCGCTTGTCGCAGTACCAAATTAGTCATGACTGACCCTGCGATCCGCAGAGCATGAATAAGTGGTACACCGGAAGCCATTAAAATACTCAACGTAGACGCAAAACGCGCGCTATCAAGTGCAATAACCACGCCCCGTAAACCGGGGATACGCAATAAAAATTGATGCCACTTTTTACGCCGCTGAGTATCGCGAAGGGCTCGCCGAAAAAGCCCTATGGCAGCCAGCAAACCCACCAAACAATACAGCGCGTAGTCTCGTAAAAAATCACTGACCCAAATCAAACCAACGGTCAGTGGCGGCAGCGCTTTTTTGCTGTGCGCAAAAATACCGATCAACTCGGGAACAACAAAAATCATGAGTGCGGCAACGACCGCAATGGCCACTGCAATCAATACGACGGGATAAATGAGTGCCATCTGCAGCTTTTGAGCAGTGTGCTGACGGGTCTCAGTATAATGAGCTAACTGTTCTAGCACTGGGGCGAGCTGCCCAGCCTCCTCCCCCGCATTCACCATAGCGCGATACATTTCGCCAAAAGCGTGCGGGAATTGATTCAGAGAGTGTGCCAGCGTATGGCCCTCCGACACCTTAGAGCGGATCTGTAACATCATCGATTTCACAGCAGACCGGCGACTTTGCTCCGCTACTGCTTGTAAACACTCATCCAGCGGCAGCGCCGAAGCAACCAAAGTAGACATTTGGCGCGTCATTAAAGCCAGCTCGCCAGCGCTGAGACGGCGGTTGCGGAATCGAAAGCGACCGTATCCTCGAGTGGCAGTGGTCCCCACAGCCAAGGCTATCTCAACAGGGCGTAACTGCTTTTGCCGCAACACACTCCGAACCTGACGATCAGAGTCGCCCTCCAACACGCCTTTAACCAGCTTGCCTTCAGCGTTGAGCGCTTGATAACGAAACGCCGTCATTCGTTAATTGATCGCTGTCACGCGAAGCACTTCTTCTAAACTGGTGTCACCACTGATAATGCACCGCCGACCATCGGCTTCAATGCCCGGGCTCTGTTCGCGGGCTATGTGAAGTAATGTCTGCTCACCTTCTCCTCTGTGAATCGCATCCCGTAATTTGTCGCCGATGACAATAGATTCATAAATACCCATGCGTCCGCGATAACCCGTCATGTTGCAACGATCACAACCAGCGGGGCGGTACAGCACTGCTGACTCATCAGAAACAGCCAAACGTTCCCGTTCTATCTCGTTAGGTTCATATGGCTGACGACACTCGGTGCACAAGAGCCGCACTAAACGCTGGGCCATGACACAGAGTAAACTGGAGGACAGCAAGAAAGGCTCCACCCCCATATCGCGAAGACGCGTCACTGCACCAATTGCCGTGTTGGTATGCAGTGTCGATAGGACAAGGTGTCCGGTGAGTGACGCTTGCACAGCAATTTCAGCCGTTTCAAGATCGCGAATTTCGCCCACCATGACGATGTCTGGATCTTGCCTGAGGATGGCGCGCAAGCCGCGAGCGAAGGTCATATCGACCTTTGTATTGACCTGAGTTTGCCCTACCCCCGGCAACATATATTCAACTGGGTCCTCAATCGTCAGAATGTTGCGTGACGTTTCATTGATACTCGACAGACCCGCATATAACGTTGTGGTCTTTCCAGACCCAGTGGGCCCCGTGACCAAAATAATGCCATGGGGGCTCGCCAGCGCGCTGCGGTAGGTCTGATCGACCTGCTCATTCATGCGCAATTCACTCAGGTTCAACTGCCCAGCCTGTTTATCCAAGAGCCGCAACACCACTCTTTCACCAAATGCAGAGGGGATTGTGGACATGCGAATATCGATACCGTGACCGGCTATTCGCACCGATATTCGGCCATCTTGCGGAACCCGTTTCTCAGCGATGTCGAGTTTAGCCATCACCTTCAGACGTGATACCAACAGCGGAGCAAGCATCCGTTTTGGCGAGAGTATCTCGGTCAACACACCGTCGATTCGATAACGAACACTCAGCCGTTCCTCAAAGGTTTCAATGTGTATATCTGACGCTTTCTCTTTAACCGCCTGAGACAAAATGGCATTGATTAAACGGATGATCGGCGCATCATCTTCCGCATCCATCAGGTCTCCCACATCGGGCAGTTCGTCCACCAAACGGGATAAATCAATATCGGAGGAAAGATCATCAGCCATCTGCGCCGCTTCGTTTTGCGTGCGCTGATAGGCAACGGTCAACCTCTGGCGAAAAGCGGCTTCATCTAACGCCTCAAGAGAAAACACCTCGCCCGTATAGCGACGCACCTCAAGGAGCACCTCCGGGGTCAGGGGGGCAACGTAATATAAAATCAGCCCCCCCCCAGTGCGCGCCAGCAGTACATGACGACTTTGCGCAAAGGTAAAGGGTATACCCGATACTTGTCCGAGTGGCGGGGTCTCAGATACTGCTTGCGTCGCGAGGATTGATTCAGTCATGTGAGGTCACTCGCCCTCTGCGGCATCCAACAACACCTCAGGCAGCTGCTGGATCTGCTCTTCCCATGTTGGTAAAAGCGGCAAACTCCCATCGTCCAGAAACATCAGACCTTGTTCTCGTCGCTGCAACTGCTTGTCGCGAATAAAACGATACTTTTCAGCCGTAGCACCTGCCAAATCTTCGTCATCTCGGATAATCGTTGGACGGATAAACACCAGCAAGTTCTGCTTGGTGACCGACACCACATCATTGCGGAAAAGCCGACCCAGCAGCGGAATATCTGACAAGATCGGGACCCCTTGCGTTGAATCCTGAATGTCATCTTTGACCAAGCCACCCAGCACTAAAATATCGCTGTCGTTTGCTAAGACTTTGGTTTCGATTCGACGCTCATTGGTAATCACGTCAGAGGCCGCCAAAATTTGCTGCGAGATACTCGAGACTTCTTGAACAATATCCAAGACGACTGAATCTCCTTCATTAATCTGCGGCGTCACTCTCAAAGTAATGCCGACGCTCTGGCGCTCTATTGTTTGAAAGGGGTTTGACGCGCCATTTGCAGAACCCGTGTTGGTAAAGGAGCCCGTGACAAAGGGCACCTCTTGCCCTACGGTAATAAAAGCCTCTTCGTTATCAAGCGTCAGAAGACTCGGCGTCGATAAGATATTCGCGTTACCTTGCGTTTCCAGTGCGTTCAAGATAACCGTCATGGTCATCGATTCATCCACTACGCCCCATCCGAGTGTCGACCCGGGAATCGTTGCCAATGCGCCCGCCACGCCTCGCGTGTCGATAATCTCCGAGCCGTTGTCGGGCAATATCGCGCCGGCTAATTCGGCGTTGCGCCGCTGCGTCGCTGTGCTATTGCTGATATTGCCGCCATAAAATCCACTGTCGTTGGCAAATAGCCACTGCAGTCCTAGCTCCTGCCCCTCAGTCATTTCCATTTCGACAATGATGGCCTCAATCAACACCTGCGCACGGCGTATATCGAGCCTCGCGATAACCGATTCTAATGCGGCCATTTCATCGGTGTCGGCGGTGATGATAAGACTGTTGGTGCCAGCATCCGCTTCAATCGTTGATTCACCGCCGCTGCGCTTAGCACCTCCGGCCTCTAACCGAGCGATATTCTGCATCACGCGCGTCAACACCTCTGCCGTTTCAGCAGCGTCGGCGTATTCTAGATAGACCACACGAACATTACCTGACTGCTCTAGCGGCGAGTCAAAATACGCGACTAATTTACGGATCCGCTGTACAGACATTTCGTCAGCAGTGACCACCACACTATTGGTGCGTTTATCCGCAACAAGGACCACTTCTTTGTTCGCCTCAGCCCCTTCTCCCTGACGCGATTTTTCTAACGTATTCAGCATACTGACAACATCTTCAGCCACGCCATACTTGAGTCGAATAATCTCTGTTGTTTGGATCGCGGATCGATCCATGCGCTCGATAATATCGACAATACGGTCAATGTTGGCGCGGATATCGGAGATGATGATCGCGTTGCTGGGCGCGTAAGCGGCCATGTGCGCCTGTTGCGGCACTAAAGGCCTCAAAACAGGAATCAACTTAGCCGCTGATATGTTGTCGAGGCGAATCACTTGCGTTACGTACTCGTCATTGCCCAGCGACTCTTGGTTTTCCATCAGCGGTATGGGCGAAGAGCGTGCGTCTTTACTGGGCACAATCCTCACAACCTGGCCACTCCTCACCGCGGTGTAACCTTGTACATCGAGGATAGAGATAAAGAGATCGTAGAGCTCTGATTGCGTGACAGGTTTAGAGGAAATGACCCGCACCTTCCCCTTCACATTCGGATCCACCACCATGGTGGTGCCCGTGACATCGGCAACAAACTTAATGAACTCTTGAATATCTGTGTCTTTCAGATTGACCGTATATTCTTGCGCCACCAAGCCGGGCGTCACCACCAACAAAATTGCGGCTGCTAGGCCGCGTAATGTGGGCAAGGAAAACACTTTCAAACAATTTCTTCTCACGGGCATCCTGTTAAGGGTTCGCTAAATCAACACTGATTGTCACGTTGCCACCCTCTCTCGCAATGTCAAATGTCGCTGCGGTGGCCTCTTTCATCAGCGTATATAATTTCATCGTATTGCTGGCGTCACTCAGCGACAGGCCGTTGACTCCTATGACCACATCGCCAGTCTTAAAACCCAGCGCATCAAAATCAGCACGCTCTTTATTGGGACTAATGCGATACCCGGTAATCCTGCCATCTGCCTGCACCGGCGACACCGTTAACAACCTGGATAACGCTTCGGGGTTCTCGTAAAGCGTCCGTCGGTAACGACTGGCCACCTCACTTTGCGCTGTCGCATTCACGACAGGCGCTCGCCGCTCTGACCGAGGGGCAGTTACTGCTTGTTCAGAAGGCGTTGCACGCGCGTCTCTCGATGGTGCAGTGGGCACTATGAGTCCCGCACCCTCATATAGGGTTAATAGCTCATACGTCCCGTTGTTATCGATGACAATGGTATGTGGCATTACTTTTGCCAAAGTCACTTGACCAGAGGCTGGCAAGCTATCCCCAACGGCATAGACCTGCTCCGCTCCGCTAACCCTGATCACCGCACTCCCCAATCCGTCCTCAGTCGACGCAACGATCCCCGTTAAGGTCAGAGGCAATCGCGTTTCTGTCGCATTACGCTCTATTCCATCTCGGTTATTCGAACGCTCATTGACCTCTGGTGAGGCGTCCAGTTCGTCAGGAATACCCCCAAAAACACCTGAACCAATGACCGCACTGGTATCCACAGCAACCGACTCAATCTGAGTAGATAGCTGAGGTGGATTCAGTGCCAAAGCGGGTGCCGATTCAATTGCACTGCCTCGCCAGGGTATCCACAGCAATTGACTCACACTCAACAGAGACCAGAGCACCAGCAGAACAATGAGCACATCTTGGACTCGCTTTAAGGCAGCAGGATCTCGCGCGAGCCGCCGCCAGATGCGACGCACACGCGTTTCAACTGACGCCATCATTCCTTGATATTGCGCTTTCCATTTGCGCTGCTCAACACTATTCACAATCGTGCGCTTCGTCCGGCAACTCCTCGTCCATCATCATACGCTTTGGACATCGGAAATACCCGCATTACGGTGTTACAAAACCGTTACAAATATAAGAAAACGATCCTGCGCATACTGTCGGTGACAGACCACTTCTTACCTTAGAGATTCAACCTGACTATGCTAAAATAAAGCCACCTGCGGGGCGGCACACGCCTGAGATGCCTAATTGGCAAACCCGTTGAACCTGATCCGGATTATACCGGCGGAGGGAACAGGCGGCTGGACCCTTTTGTCCCATAACCCTGCACTCGTCTCCGCTCAGCGCTAAGGAGAGACCGTGTTGCGTACCATCATTTCCTGTTTCGTCATGCCAACCCACCGTGCCTTTACTAGGAGCTTTAGTAGCGGCTTAACCAAAGGCTTGGCTAAAGTCTTCATTAATGCCTTAACGAGAGACCTCACTAGCTGCGACAGCAATCGCCACACCAAGCCCCGCCCAGCCTCTCACCGAACCCACATAGTGAGCTGCCAACGTACCCTGTATTCATACCTGTTTGGCTGCGTTGGTTTACTTGGCTGGACCATAGCCGAGGGCTCGAATAATACTTTGGAGGAGGTTACCGTCACAGCGACCCTTTTGAACGAAGCCTCCCCCGCCCTCAGCGCGACGGTATTAGCTGAGCCACAAATGCAGCAACGCGGCGCAGTCCACCTCGAAAATTTGATCTCTCTGGCTCCCAACGTCGCTAGCTCGTCAGGTGCGTCTCGCAATCGTTTTTTTCAAATTAGGGGCATTGGTGAACGCAGTCAATTTGTTGAGCCAATCAACCCGTCAGTCGGCATTTTACTCGATGGAATCGATCTCAGTGGTTCGGGAGGCGCATTGACGCTCTACGATCTCCAGCAAGTCGAAATACTCAGGGGGCCACAGGGTACTCTGATGGGTGCCAATGCATTAGCGGGGCTCATCGCATTGCGCAGCACAGGCACCGATAGTGCAATCCGAGAGATAACGGCGGGCCTCGAAAATAACGGTGGTAGACACGTGGGCGCGCGATTGGGTGGCACACTTGCAGACGGCTTGAGCGGACGAATGGCTTTTCAGCAGTTTCAAAGTGATGGCTTCGTCAACAACCAATGGCTAGATCGAGACGATACCAATCAACGAGATGAGCTAACAGGTCGAGCAGCGCTCCGCTGGCAGGCCGCAAAACACGCCCTCGAAGTCGCTGCCTATTACACCGATATTGATAACGGCTATGACGCTTTTTCATTAGACAATACCCGCTCAACGCTCTCTGACGAGCCGGGCGAGGACGACCTCACCTTAAAAGCAGCTCGTTTGAATTGGGACTACCGCGGTAATGCTTACAAGAGTCTGCTGCAGATGAGTCATGCCAAGACGCTCAGTACCTATAGCTACGATGAAGATTGGAGTTATGTCGGTATTGCTCCCGGCTGGGAATACAGCTCCTTTGATCAATACCGCCGCGATCGATCTATGAGCAGTGCGGAATGGCGGCTGCTATCTGACACCCCAACGCCGAACACTTGGGCACTGGGCGTATATGTCCGAAAAGAAAGTGAAGCGCTGCGTCGCGATTACACCTACCTTTCTTCACCCTTTCATAGCGACATCGATACCCTCACGACAGCGCTATTTGGGCAGATTAACCATGATATTAACGAGCAGTTAGCTGGTTTCGTGGGGGCAAGAGTGGAGCAGCGCAATAGTGATTACGTCGACAATGCCGGTGTTGATCGCTCATTTGATCTCTCCTACTGGACCGGCCGAGCCGGGCTCATCTGGCAATACCAATCGGACCAACAACTCTATGTAACCGTGTCTCGTGGCGCGCGCGCGGGGGGACCCAATGCACGACTCCTCGCCAGCATTGATGCACTTCCGGCAGCAAACCAAGACGCGCTCTCCCGGCTCGGCACTTATGAAGAAGAGACCTTGCTGAGCTTAGAGTTAGGTTGGGTCACGTTCTGGCCTGAGTATCAACTTCGCTCCCAGCTCTCCCTATTTGCGATGGATCGACAGGATCAGCAGGCAAAGGCGTCGCTGGTCATTCCGAGAAGCGATGGCAGTACTGCCTTTATTGATTACACCGACAATGCAGCGGCTGGTATACACCGCGGACTAGAGTGGGAGGCAACTTGGCGCCCAACTGAATCGCTAACCTGGAACGCCTCTATCGGTCTTCTGGATGCTTATTTCGATGAGTACATCAGTGCAACGGGCGAAGATTTGTCGGGACGGTCACAACCACAGTCACCCGAATGGCAATATTCGCTAGGCGCGACTTGGGCACTGCATCAGCGTGTCTCTTTGCACCTAGAGGCAGTAGGTAGTGACGACTATTTTTTCTCGGACCGGCATACTGTCAACGCTCCCGAAACTCATCAGATCAATGCCAGTCTGTCGGGACAGCATCGCGCATGGCAGTGGACACTTTGGGGCAGGAATTTGACCGATAAGAATACGTTTACGCGGGGGTTTGGTACTTTTGGTAATGACCCGCGCAAAGAATACCGCCTCGAGGCCTACCGACAATATGGCGAACCTCGTATGGTGGGTTTCACCCTACAATATCGCTTTACGGAGCGCCCGAAATGAAACTGACTGCCGAACTGAGCGTGTATCCGCTCCGAGAAGATTTTAAAAACGTAGTCGAAGCGTTTATCACCGAATTACTCAAACACGAGGACATCGTCGCCGTCACTAATTCGATGAGCACTCAAATCAGTGGCGACGACAGCGCTGTTTTCGCCGCTATCGAAACGGCACTGCGCAGCAGTTACCAAGCGTTCGGGCATCAAGTGCTCGTTGCAAAATTCATCCCCGAACATTTTGCCGATATCGGTCCGTCGGTCTAACGTGAATGCGGTAGAGATCTGTGCCGTTTTACTGGCGTTGGCTTATGTCATATTGGCAATCCAGCAACGTCGGATTTGTTGGCTCGCCGCCATTGTCAGCGCCATGCTGTATGTCCATATTTTTTGGCAGGTCGCGCTGTATTTAGAAGCAGTCTTACAGGTGTTCTATATCGTCATGGCGTTGTACGGCTGGTCTGCTTGGGGGCGTCAGCAGCAGCCTGATCACAGCGATAGCGATAGCCACAGCCATGGCCACAGTAAGCACCAGCGCCAAATTCAGACCTGGACCGGGCAGCAACATGTCATCGCCTGTGTCGCTGTATTAAGTCTGAGTCTGATTTTGGGATGGGCGATGCAAAAATGGACCGACGCCGCGTTACCTTTTATTGACGCGGCAACAACGGTCTGCGCGCTGCTCGCCACTTGGATGGTGACGCAAAAACTACTCGAAAATTGGCTTTATTGGATCGCGATTAACGCCGTCTCAATCGGTTTGTATTTGTCGCGAGATTTATCGCTGACGGCTGCCTTGTTTGTAGGCTATGTCATTCTCGCAGTTATCGGTTACCGAACCTGGCGCATACAGTGGCTACGGCAGCAAAACGCGTAAGCGAAGCGCTGCGCCAGTGGGCAGACTGGGACTTAGTTGCGCCTCTGGCAAGAGCACCGCGCCTAGGTCCAGTGCTGTCTGAGGGTAGCGGTCATATTCTGTTTGAACTCGTCGACGAACCCTCGCTGGTAGCACGTGTTCGCCGCAGACCCACTAGTGGGGTCGAAGGCGCCTTCAGTGGTGAAATTGAGATCTGGTCGGCTGCTGCGGCAGCGGGCATCGCACCGGCCCTTGTTTATGTCGAGCCCCGGCAGCAGGCCGTTATCTGCGAGCGCGCATGTCAGGCATCACATGCCATCACAGGCGCAGCACTGGGTCAGCTAATGTGCGCTATCCATCACCTTCCGCCAGTGAACCGCCAGCTAACGCTTCGTGCTGATGCCGCGTCCTACCTCTCCTCAGTACCCGCTGAACAACACAGTGCTTGGCAAGCTATTGTCCAGAGTACTGAGATCAGCCACGCCTTCTCGTTGCTCGAACAAGATACCGATTACTTATGTCATAACGACCTCACTGGCGGTAATCTACTCCTTCAGGGTGATCATCTTTGCGCCATCGACTGGGAGTACGCCGCCATGGGCAGCCGGTATTTTGACGTTGCCATTGCGATGGCTGATCTGCCCGTCTTTGAGCAACCGTTATTGGCAGAGCACGTATTGGGGCAATCGCTGTCGCCCGAACTACTGACGGCGGGGCGACGCATTGCTGCGCTCATGACAGCATTATGGCAGCACCGATTTGACCCTAGCCAGGCTCCGGATCCGCGCAATGACTTGTCATGGCTCTCTCAACGGTGAACCCGTCCTGGCATCTTTTAGGTGCAGGCGCGATTGGTGGCTGGCTAGCCTGTGAATTACAGGCACCTGACTGCCCCATAACGTTGCTGCATCACCGTGATACCGAGCCAACACGTCGGCTTACACTGAGCAAAGCATCGAGCGCAGCGCCAAAAGACGCCCCAACGTCGTTCACCTTTGCGCAAGAGTCCGTCGCTGAGGCATCAGCGATTACTACCTTACTGGTTTGCACCAAAGCATGGGCAACGGAAGATGCCATTCGATCCGTTGCCCATCGGCTGTCCAAGCGGACGCAAGTGGTATTGCTGGGCAACGGGATGGGCCTCGCTGAGCGTATTATCCCAATGATCGGAGGCGCTGAGGTGTTAGTGGGATCTACCACCGCCGGTTGTCTCAGGAGCGACCACAATACACTCCATTTATCGAGCGCTGGGACAACCTACCTCGGCCCTTACGGCAAAGATTCAGATCCACCATCGTGGCTACCACTGTGGCAGCGCAGCCTAACGCAGTGTCATTGGCAACCGGATATACGCTCGATATTACTGGCCAAAACCGCCGTCAATGCGGTGATTAATCCACTTACAGCAATCCATCAGGTGAAAAACGGCGCTTTGCTCGAGCCCGAATTGCTGCGCAGCACTGAGACGGCCATCACCGAGGTACAGCATCTACTAACTGCCGCTGGTGAGACGGCGATTGCCAACGCGTTACCGGGTCGAGTTCGCGAGATTTGCCATGCCACCGCCCAAAATCACTCTTCGATGAAAGTCGACCTAGCGCGCGGCAACCCCACAGAAGTTGAATGGATACTCGGTTGGCTATTGAAGAATTTAGTCTCTGAACCCCCCGCGACCCCGGCATTACAGGCCCTTTACGATGACATTCAGGCCAGAGAAAAAGAAGGGCTCTTAGCGTCATAGCCCACGGCCGCCGATGTTAGCCGACAGACACAGTCGGGCACACTCAATCCGATTGCAGTCCCAAACTGTTGACCGCTTATAGGAGCGCGAACAGAGAAATAGCGATGATCCATACGGCAGTGGCACGACTGATGGCTTTCTGAGTGGCCTCGGCCACCTCAACTACGTCAGTGGGTGTCTCTGCGGTACTGAGATCAAGATGCCACGCACGCGCAATGCCCGCCGCGAGTAGTGACTGATTGGAATAGGTTTTGTCAAACGCTTGATCGGTCAACAGACTGCGGCTTTTCTCGAAGTCACCTAACAGCGAAAAAGTCAGTAACGCCACGCGAGCCGGAAGCCATTCTAACAACGCTACCGTGGACTGAAATTGACCGTTTGAGCGCACGTTCATGAGGTCGATGAGTCGATAGCACACCGCGGCAAAGGGCCCTAAAAGCCAAAAATACAATACGGTCGGAAACCAGCGGGCAAAACCGCGATAAGCAAACGCTTCTAGCGCCGCGTCCGGCAATGCAATGCCTTGCTCAGGCGTGGCGTTTGGGTCCGTTACCAGCATTTCTGCTCCCTGAAGATCTCCAACACGAGCGCGAGCCAAAAAGCGCTGCAGATCCGTCGGGTAATCATCGCGCCCAAAGGCAAAGTACAACAGCGCAACGGACATCAACGCCTCGCCGAGCTCGCCCAGAAAAAAAGCCAACACCGAGAACAGGCATAGCAAAATCAATAGGGGTACCGCCACTCGCAGCGTCAGCGATAGCGGCGCATCCAACGCCAATGCATCGATTCTACGCATCAGTGGATCAAACCACGTATCACGATGCAGAGGTCCGCCGCCGCCAAATAAAGCAAACAGTCCCACCGCCACAATAAACACCAAGTACGACACTACCCCCGCTCTCCTTTTACTGCGCCCAGCAACTGCCTCAACTGCAACCAATCGAAAGCAGGGCCTGGATCTGTTTTACGCGCCGGCGCGATATCCGAGTGACCTACCATAGCATCGTGCTGAATAGCCGGATATTGATTTCGTAACGCGGTAATTAACGTCGCCAACGCATGATACTGCGGCATCGCATAGTGCTCCTCATCACAGCCCTCCACTTCGATACCAATGCTGAAATCGTTACAATTTGAGCGCTGCTGCCAACACGATTCACCCGCATGCCAGGCCCTGTCGTCGGTCGATACAAATTGCACGACCTCTCCATCTCGACGGATTAGAAAGTGTGCGGAAACCGTTAAGTGGGCGATATTGGAAAAGTAAGCATGCGCGGCGAGGTCAAGTTGGTTAGTAAAGAATGCCTCGATGTATGGACCACCATACTCGCCTGGCGGTAACGATATGCCATGAATGACAATCAGTTCTGGTGACGTCTCGGTGGGTCGCGCATTAAAGTTGGGCGAGGGTACTGGGCGCGCGCACGCCAGCCATCCATTCGCGAACTTCCATTGGTCACTCGAGGTCATCACAGGGTAATCTTATCGCACCGGCGAGGGCTGCTCCCCTTTTCCGTCATTTATTAAGCAACATGGACAAGACCATGATCAGTGCTCAGTATATTTCAGAACGCGTCCAACAGGCGCTTGCCGAAGATGTAGGTACAGGCGATATCACCGCCTCACTGATCGCGCCCGATACCCTAGCCAGCGCAGACGTGATCACGCGTGAAGCGGGCGTGCTCTGTGGCAAAGCATTTGCCGACGAGACGTTCCGGCAGGTTGACGCGCGTTGCAGCACTGCTTGGCAGGTGGAGGATGGCGACCACATTAATGCTGGCGATATCCTTTATCGCGTTACCGGACCGGCTCGTGCACTATTAACGGCTGAGCGCACGGCATTGAATTTTTTACAAGCACTCTCTGGCACTGCCACCGTGGCAAAAGCTTACGCCGACCGCATTGCGCATACTCACGTACGATTACTCGACACACGAAAAACCGTGCCCGGATTAAGGCTTGCACAAAAATATGCCGTTGCCTGCGGTGGCTGCTATAACCACCGTATTGGACTATTCGACGCTTTTTTGATCAAAGAAAATCATATCGCTGCCGCCGGCGGCATTCGCGAAGCCATCATTGCGGCCCGTCATAGGGATGCCGACAAACCCATCGAAATTGAGGTGGAAACGCTGGAAGAATTGGATACCGCGCTGTCTGCCGCGCCAGACCGCATTATGCTCGACAACTTTTCCAATAACGACCTGCGCGAGGCGGTCGCCCGAACCGCCGGTCAGGCTGAATTAGAGGCCTCAGGCAATGTCACGGATCACACCCTGGTTGCCATTGCGGAGACGGGCGTCGATCTGATTTCTATTGGCGCATTAACCAAGCATATTCGCGCATTGGATCTCTCCATGCGCATCACCTAGCGCTGCCGTTACCCGACGATGCCAAACCTCCATGGCGGTCGCTAATGCTGTTGTTAAAGCGACACATCAGGCCCAATGAGCACCCCGTTGCGATCCGCATAAAGCCAGTCACCCGGGCAAATCGTCATTTCACACACGGTTAACGTGATATCGCGGTCGCCGGCGCCACGCTTCTCGGTTTTGACCGGACAGACCCCTAAGGCTTGCACACCAATATCGATGTCATCAATCACTTCCACGTCGCGAATCGCGCCCAAGATGACAACGCCAGCCCACTGATTATCAGCGGCCAGCTGCGCGAGGCGATCCCCCAGCAATGAGCGATGCAAAGCACTCTTTCCATCTACCAGTAATACTCGCCCCTCCCCCGGTTCTGACACCGCCTCGGAAACCCGAGAGTTGTCCGCATGACAGGCAATCGTTGATAGCGGTCCCGCAAAGCACTGTCGCAATCCAAATTGACGAAACTGCAGTGGGAGGTGTTTCAGCTCAGAGTGGAGATCCGATAGATCTGGCGTCGTGAAGACTGTCACAGGATCACAGCCAATCGAGGGCAAAATCGGTCAGGCTATCGCCCGAGACTGCGATGGCACCGGCGTGTGCCCGTGCCCGCGGGAGTAACCGCTCCATATAAAATAACGCCGTGGCGACTTTGCGCTCACAAAAAGTAACCCGGTCACCCCCAGCCGCAATCTTTACGGCTACTTGTGCACCCCGTGCCAGTTGCCAGCCACCAAACAAGTAACCGGTCTGCATCATATAATCGAAGGAGCCACCCAATGCCGCAAAACGATCCTCGGGCAAGATAGCCAGCAACCGCTGTGTCGTGCCGACATGATCTGCCAGCGCATCGGCAAGACACGCGCCAATCGCGGCAAGCCGAGGGTCAGCATCGCTTTGTAATAACGTTGCCAGCGCCCGGATCTCGCCTTGAACGGCTTCCATCGTGGCACCGTTGTCTCTGCCCAGCTTACGGTTGAGGAGATCTGCGGCCTGAATACCATTCGTTCCCTCATAGATCGGCGTAATCCGGACGTCACGCAAGTATTGCGCCGCACCCGTCTCCTCCACATACCCCATTCCGCCGTGCACCTGCACACCGAGCGACGTGACCTCGATACCGAGTTCTGTCAGCCAGCCTTTGATCACCGGGATCATCAAATCAATGCGTCGCTGCGACGGCTCACGCTCCGCTGTCGGCCCCGCGTGTGCGAGATCCATTGTGACCGCTTCTGAGTAAGCAAGGGCTCGCATGGCTTCGTTCAGGGCACGCATTGTCAGCAGCATGCGTTTCACATCGGCATGCTCAATAATCGGCACATTGCCCTGCACCCGCTCTCGTGCATAGGCGACCGCCTTTTGGTAAGCGCCCTCAGAGGCACCCAGTCCTTGTAGACCGACCTTCAACCGCGCCTCATTCATCATGGTGAACATACAGGCCAGCCCCTGATTTTCCTCTCCGACCAAGTAACCCAACGCACCGCCATTGTCACCGTAAGCCATGACACAAGTAGGGCTGCCATGAATCCCGAGCTTGTGCTCAACGGAGACGGGATAGGCGTCGTTGCGGGCTCCCAGCGAGCCGTCTGCCGCCACCAAAAATTTCGGAACCAAAAACAGGGAAATACCGCGACTGCCTGCAGGGGCATCGGGTAATCGAGCCAACACCAGATGGATTATGTTATCCGTGGCGTCGTGATCCCCCCATGTGATGTAGATCTTTTGACCAAATAATCGATAGTGATCACCATCTCGCTCAGCACGGGTTTTCATCGGACCCAAATCAGAACCCGCACCGGACTCTGTCAGATTCATGGTCCCCGACCATTCACCCGAATAAATCTTTTCCAGGTAGGTCGCTTTCAGCGCATCATTGCCGTGAGCGGAAATCGCTAACGCCGCTCCGGCACTGAGAAAAGGCTCCAACGCAAAGGCCATATCAGCGCTATTCCACATCTCGCAGGCGGCAGTGCCAAATAGTTCAGGCAAGCCTTGCCCGCCGTGATCTTGCGGCGCACTAATGCCGACCCACCCGCCGGCTCCCAGCTGCCGGATCGCTTCACCATAACCCGGTGGGATCGTAACCGCCGCATCGCTACAGCGAGCTGGATGCATGTCGCCCACGCGCCGCAAAGGCGAGACCACATCGGCGGCAAACTTGCCGGCTTCATCGAGTAAAGCGGTGGTCAGTTCCGTCCCCAACCCCAGATCAGCATAGTGAGGTAGCCCACCCAAAGCGCTGCCCACGTCTAATACATCGTCGATTAAAAACTGCATATCCTCGGTGGGGGCCCTATACATATGGCTTGTCCTTGCGCTCACATTTCGTTGATTTATGGGTCTATTATTACCAACCAGTGCCCATACGGCAAAAGTATGGTCAAAGAGTTACAATTCACAGCGTGAATACTGCTGCCGACGCCGTGGGTATTATATGAAAAACCTACACCAAATCGATTTAAACCTGCTGGTTTACCTCGAAGTCTTATTGCGCGAACGAAATGTGACGCAGGCAGCTAACCAACTCGGCCTCTCGCAGCCTGCCATGAGTAACGGACTGAGGCGTCTTCGAGCCCTTTTCGATGACCCTTTGCTGGTGCGTACCTCTGAGGGGATGAATCCTACCGAGCGAGCGCTCGAGTTGGAACCACTGGTTAAAGAGATTCTATTAGGCATCGATCTCGCCATGCAGCCGGCGAGCGAATTTGCCCCGGGAGAAGCGCAAATGGTGGTCAGAATTATGGCCAGCGATTATGCCGAATCGACGCTGTTCCCCGCGCTGCTGACCCAGCTTCGAGAGCATGCGCCCGGTATCACCCTCGACATTATGAATCCTTCAGACGTGAGTTTTCTCGATGTTGAGCGGGGTAAAGTCGATTTGGTGATCAATCGTTTTGACCAAATGCCACAGTCGTTTCACCAGATTACCCTATGGGAAGATAGCTTTTCTTGCCTGCTGAGTCCGGATAACCCCATCCTCGAGAATTTTTCCCTCGAGAGCTATTTGCACGC
>ERZ887849.330-NODE-330-length-51940-cov-10.453407_pt1 | contig 51940 bp, 45 predicted proteins | sample MGYA00521267_ERZ887849 | MGnify/ENA primary metagenome ERZ887849 (study PRJEB32303, sample SAMEA104408601) | aquatic metagenome | biome: Brackish water; feature: Pelagic; material: water | place: Baltic Sea | collected 2014-06-06T16:11:00 | depth 2,863 m ... | reverse complement strand
TATATGCAGATGTTCCACCTGTTACACTTGCTTGGATTGAACCATCTGTTAAACCATTACAGGTTACATTACTTGACCCTGTCACTGTAACACTCAATGCTACAGGCTCAGTAATCGTTGCACTGATATTCTCTGTACATCCGTTTGCATCACTTACTGTTATTGTATAACTAGCTGCTGCTAATCCAGTGAATGATCCACTTGCTTGTCCAGCTCCACCATTTAAACTATAACTATATGGTGTTGCTCCGCCAGTATTACTTACATAGATCGCTCCTGTACTTTGACCATTACACAACACTTGAGTTACACTATCTAATGTGAAGCTCAATGCTGGGTTAGATGTAATCGTTGTACTTGATGTTGCACTACATCCATTCAAGTCAGTTACTTCGAAGTTGTATAAGCCCGGTGCAAGTCCAGTAAACAAATTACTCGCTTGTCCTGCTCCTCCATTTATACTATATGACAATGGCGCTGCGCCTCCAGTTGCTAATAAAGTAACTGTACCATCATTCTGTCCAGCACAACTCACATTTGTTTGTGCATCTACTGCTAAACTTAAAGTGTATTGGTTTGTCAATATCGCATTACCTGTTCCCGTACATCCATTTACATCTATTACTGTTATGCTGTATGTTCCAGCACTTAAGCCACTAAACACATTACTTGGTTGACTAGCTCCACCATTTAAGCTATATGTAAAGCCAGGTGTTCCTCCTCCAACAGTTACCGTAATCTCTCCATCATTGCTATTTGAACAACTTGGATTCGTTACTGTAGCTGTTACTGTAATAGCTGCAGGTTCTGTTATCGTAGCACTTGTGGTTCCAGTACAGCCATTGGCATCTGTTACTGTTAAAGTATAGCTTCCTGCTCCAACTCCACTTAAGTTCTGACCAGAACCTACACTTGCTAAAGTTGCATCTGTCCAATCAAATGTATATGCAGATGTTCCACCTGTTACACTTGCTTGGATTGAACCATCTGTTAAACCGTTGCATGTTACATTCGTTGTGCTTAGAACATTTGTATTAATAATATTTGGCTCAGTAATTACAATAGCTAAATTTTCTATACATGAAGCAGAAGTTGTAACCGTTAGGATATAAGATCCTGGTCCAACATTTAATAGATCTTCAGAAGATGATACTAGTAAACCACCCAATCTCCATTCAATTAAATAAGGAGTAGTACTTCCTGATATACTAACGTAAACAGATGCGTCATCTGCCCCAGCGCAAGTGATAGGAATCAAAGAGTCTAATTGAATTTGAATAGGAGGACTTTCAATAATGTTTGCAGACACTACATCAGAGCAACCATTACTATCTAACGCATAGAAGGTATAACTACCAGCAACTAAACCATTAAAAATCGAATCTGTATCGAATATTGCATTATCCGTTGAGTAAGTAAATGGCGATACTCCTCCAACTGTTTCCAATTCAATATATCCATCTGCACTTCCTGGACAAGAAACATTCTTCATGGAATCTATTACTACATCAAATAGATATTGAGCTGTTAAAGTTGTGTCTTTAGCATAAACACAGTTGTTATCATCTCTTACTGAAATAGTATAAGTACCTGGAACTAGGGTTCCAAAAGTACTACCGCTTTGGTAAGGACCCCCATCAATTGCAAATTCAAAATTAGGTGTTCCACCTGTTGCATTAACCTGAATCTCCCCATCATTAGAAGTAGCACAATGTGGTTCAACTATTGTGAAAGTAATAGAAGTTGAATCTGGTTCTGTTATAACTATTGGATTTGACGTATAAGTTGTTGTACAACCAAATATATTTTTCGCAACGACATTATAACTACCCGCCGCAAGTCCTGTAAAATTATTAGATGTTGTAAAGCTCACTCCATTATCAATTGAGAATGAATCTGCTGTCGCAATAATATTAATTGATCCAATATTAACTCCATAACACATTAAGTTTTGTGAAGTAATATTTGAATAAACAGGTCTTGGACGAACCGTTACTCCATATGCTAAAGCGGTAGATTGACAAGGCCCTGAATTAACAATGACGGTGTAATTATAAGTTGCGGCAGCAAGCGCAGCACTAGTTGTTAGAGTGTTGCTTGTAGAAACAGGACCAACATTTGCGCCATTTCTTTGCCATTGATAAGTGTAAGATCCATTTCCGTTAGACGCCGTTGCAGTCAATACCACTGATTGACCCTCACAAACTTCAGTTAAACCTGAAATAGAAACAGTAACGGTTGGAAGCACTCTCACATCAAAACTTTCCGATGTGTCAGCATCACATGCTCCACTTTTTACAACAGCGGCATACGTATATAATCCTGATATTGCAAGGGCTCCTGGGGCATAAGAGTTGTTTGTATTGGAAATATTGCTGTAGACCCCTCCATTGAAGCTAACTACCCAATTTTGAATTGCTCCAATATATCCTATTAATGATAGGTTACCCGGATTTCCTGCTGCACATGCAGTATCAATTAAGCCATCTACAGCTCCAGGGATAGTTTGAGGTGCAATGCTAATTTCTATAACATTCGACACAGCTGTAGCCACGCAAGGCGCATTACTAGCAACTATTCGATACCATCTTTGTATAACTCCTGAGGTAAGATTAGAAACTGAGGTACCGTAAGAAGGCGAAGTTTGACCACCAATGTTATTAAAACCTGAAGTCGCATTAGTTGAGGACACTTGCCATTGAATACTTCCTAGAAAGGCATTAGCATTAAGCACAAAAGAAGAATCAGAACAAACTTCATTACTAATAGCGTTGATTGATCCAGCATCAGCCTCAGGATTTACGATTAGTGTTGAAATTGCAGAAGGAAGTGTAGTACAAGTACCATTAGATACTAAGGCTCTAAATACATGGGTGCCAGGATTATTTGTATAAGGGTTGATGGCAAATGTAGGAGTAGTTGGTGCAAAAGTATTTAACCAAGTACCTCCACCATCTGCTGAATATTCCCATGCCGTTATACCTCCAGTATTGCCTGACAATGTTATGAAAGAAGGAGTGATAGTTCCTTCACAAATAGTTTGAGTAACAGGAGACAGAACGCCAGGAACTGTACTTGGTGTGACATTTACTGTAATACTCTCACAATAGCTATTCGTTCCTCTACATGGCACTCCATCAATATACATGGATGCATAATACGTTGTTGTTGTTGTAGGACTAGGAATACTAATATTAAGTCCTGACCCAATCAAAGCACCACCACAAGAGCCACTAAACCATCTCAATTCATCTCCGTATCCTTGGTTGTCAAAGCCTGTAGTAGATCCATTATGTGCTAGAGAAATTGTTCCTGCATCATCTTCGCAAATTGTAATTGCCGATGCACTACCGTTAACTGTAGATGTTCCGAAACTTGCTGTTTTACAACCACAAACAGTTAGATTATAAAAATTTGTACATAAAGGATCAAGATTAGTATCATCACCTCCATGTAAATTCCATGTTTGTGCAGGATTGATTATGTTCCAATTCCAAGCATCCAAGTTTCCAATAGGGTTTAAGACTACCCCATTACTACCTGCAGTAACTGTATATCCAGCAACTGAAGTTGAAGCATCTTCGTCAAAAGTCATGGTAATTGGTGTAGTCAAAGCCGTATTACCGATAAAGTTGCCTTGAACTAAAGAAATACTTCCCAAAGTTGAATTTTGCAATCTAAAATGAGTCTCACTATGGAAAGCCGCCCCTGATAGAGGAGTTGCACATGACCCGTCAGTTTTTAAATAATTAATATCAACGTTAATGTCACTAATGTATGAATTGGCGGGGAAATTACCAGGTGAAGTATATGATGTATTAGGACTATTCCCGGCACTCCAATCATAGCTACCATTCCAAGTAACATTCGCATTCGTAGTACAATTAAAATCACAATTCACCGCATTAATACTAATGGTTGAATAACAATCACTTTTATTCACTAAACCTCCATTTGAGGTATAAACATTGTATGTTTTTGAAGAATTAACGGTCAGCGTTGTTGATGAAGCAGAGCCATTATAAACAACAGTAGCTCCGTCATAAACCACATAATTTCCACCGAAAATAGCTCCTGAGAAGTTTAGGGTAATAGCCGTTGTTGTTCCTGAACATATTTGCGTATTACTTGCTGTAACCAAAGGTCTTGGAGAAGTATATCTAACATAAAACTCTCCACCAAAATCTGAGCTTCCATGAACGGTGGTAACACGTTGGAAAATATTATTAGAATTAGGAGGTGCAAAACGATAGTTAATGAAATTACTTACCGTTTCATCATATCGATAATCATCATCATCAAACAAACAACCTGTATTTGAATCACAACTTCCACCGCAATCATCCCCTTCATAGGCTCCTCTTAATCGATAGTACGTAGGAACCGTTACTGCATTTGGACCAGCTACACCATACGCATTATTATAAACGGTATAGTTAGTATGATTCCACCAACCAATTTGAAAAAAACCACCTTGAGCTAAACATTGGCCACCAACCCAGCCACTTCCATCAAAATTTCCCGCATCAGCAAACCACCATTGCCAATTGGATTCATCATTAAAGAAAGGATCTTCATATTCTTGGTTATACGCTTCTGTTGCCACAAAGAGAACGTCCATACATCCATCACCGTATGATTGAGCGTAAGTCGAGAATATGGTAGCTGTAAAAATTAAGAGTAAAATTTTACGCATGAGTTATGTTTTGGAGTTATGTTTTGGAGTTAGTTTTGGGGTTTATAGTTTCAGTAGTTAAATAGTATAGAGTTAATTAATCTCCTTGTTATTCAACTTCTTTTGTTTTTCAGTTTCTTCGATCTTCTTAATAATTTGGGCTCGATAAGCATCTGCATCAAAATGCTCAGAAAAATTTTCATCTATTTTGTAAATATGTTTAAACTGATCAGGTTCAAAAACAAAATACCAAGCTTGCAAATCTAATTCGTAAGCCAATTGATCATCAAAAGAATTCCCAGTATCCTTCTTAACGGGTTTATCAAAACTTGAAAGAGGACGAATGAAATAAGGGACCTGAATGATATCTTGATATTCTGTATAGTAAGGATTCAATGCAACTAATTCAGGAGCATTAATTAAAGCCTCGTACTCGAAGCAAAACAGTTTCTGCCACCTAAGCATCTCAAGGTCATAGGCTTCCTTGTCATAACCTACCTTTTGCGGGTGAGGAAAATGTGGGGCAACTTGATTGAGTTGCTTGTCGCTAATTTGAGAGCCTTCCACCCATTGCCAAATAGCATGTTCGAAAGAATTCTGTTCTTGAGCATAGCTTAAGAACAAAATGAACATAAATATGTTTATTAAAAGTGGACGTGTAATTCGCATAGTCTTAGCTTAGGGCCGTTATTTGGCCTCTAAAAATAAGCTATTTTGGGGAAGAATGCAAAGATGCTTGCCTATATTTTATTTAAAAGCTAAATTTACCTTGAAATGTAAATGATCGCGGTGCATCAGGCTTAGCCGGTCTTAGCTGATAATCATTGTTTAAAGCATTTTTACAAATGAATCCTAGTGTGAAATTTTCCGAAAAATGATATCTCACTCTAAGGTCAACGACAAAATCTCCCTTGTAGTTTTGTGAATCTCGAAATTCTTGAATACCAGGAATAAACAATGCAAAAACAGCATCGACTCTATCCAAAAATCCGTAATAACGAATATTAGTACCGAAAGAGATTTTTTTGACATCCACATTGATATCAGTCTTAATTGTATGTCTAAATCGATAACGCATCATTCCATAAAGAAGATTTTGATCGCCCCCATCGTAAAATGAAGCGTATTCTTCATCAGTTATTTTAAATCCACTAAAAGCTCCTTTGACTAAATTTCCAAATTTTTGATATACCGTATCTTCATCTGCGTTGGCAACAAAATTATAAGTGTACCCAAATTGATAAGTTAAAGCTGCATTTTTAAACTTGTTCGTGGCACTAATGGTAGCCTCCCATCCCAAAGTTCTTGCATCAGCCACATTCTCTTGCCTAAAGCCAATATAGGATGAACTATCAATAGGGTCATTGTATTGACCAAAAGTAAATTCAGTAAAATCCAAAAATCGCTGATAAAATACAGCAGCATCAATTTTGGCTTCGAACTTAGGTGTTTTAATTATTTTTTTAAAACCAATCTCATAAGTGTACCCTGTTTCTGGTCTTATATCAGGGTTTGGTCCAGCAAATATACTTATCGGATCTCCTCCTAAACGGACGGAAGTGATTTGCTCTTTAACAAATCGCTCTGCCAATGAAGGAATTCTAAAAGACTGTCCATACCCAAAACGAACAAAATTATTATGCCCTATTTCATAACTTAGCCCTGCGTTAAATACAGGTTTAGAAGCTTTAGTTTGATTATCCAAAGTCACGAAGTCAAATCGACCACCAAAAGCCATAGTTAAATCTCTCCATCCATAATCTCCTTGAAAATACGTGCTAAGTGTGTTCCATGTAAATGTTGTATTCCCTGGCCCCAAATAGTCTTCAAAAGATCTCGCTTTTAATATATCGCGATTATTCACAAGGCCAGCACTAAAACTACCTTGCATTTGCTTATCACCATTCTTGAAGGTCCTTTTATATTGGAAATCATTAAATATTTTCAAACCGAAATATTGTCTATCTCCTCCTTTATTCAAGCGTTGATCATAATAGATTCGATTAATAAAACTAAATTGATTATTCTCTCTAAAAAAATATTTTACCACGGGATCCAAACTGTATCTAAAGTATCTATCATTGTACGATTGTCCTTGGTAAGCTCCTTCTTCTTCGTTATTCCAAATAAAGAATTGATCATTGTTTCTATAAAGCAAGTTTGAGTTAAGTGAAACCGTCAATCCTTCTACTTTCTTAGGAGAATATCTCCACTTTATATTATTTCTTACACGTTTGTTAAACTGATTTTTAATATGAGATTGATTGGAAATCAGCGCTCCGGAAAATACAAAATCCATCTCATCATTGATTTTTCGCAAGTGTGCAAATTGAACCCCTATATCATGTGGCTTCTCAAAAATTATATCAGTACGATCCCACCACTTAGCTTCCTCAATAGGAGGGTTCCCTAATATTCCAGCGAACACACTTACATTAGTTTCCTTTTTCTTTGTGGGCCACTTGGTTGTCACTGCAACAATTCCATTTAAGGCGGCAGAACCATATTGAACCGAAGAAGCACCTTTTACAACATCAATAGACTTTACATTTTCCATGGGAATAAAGTCCCATAAGATTTCATTACGCTCAGGCGATAATAAAGGAATTTCATCGATGACTAAAATTACTCTACTTCCTGTCCCGTACGCATATCCACTTCCACCACGAATACTAATTTGCCCATCTAACAAGGTTACCCCCGCAACTTTATCCACTGCGTCTGAACCAATAGTTATAATATTATTCTCAAGAATTTCTGTTGAGATGGTCTCCACACTTACTACTTCCTTTTCCGCTACAATTCCTCTTTTTGTTGGACTATATACCTCAATTTCCCCAATAACTTGTTCTGATTGTGTCAAAGAAAAATTAAGATCTTTAGATTCACCATCATCCAATGTTATCTGCTGAATAGACTCTTTGTATCCGATGTATCTAACTAAAACATAATATTCACCAGGAGGTAAATCAATTTTAAATTTCCCATCAAAGTCGGTAACAGCCGCCCAGCCTTTGGAAACATCAACTATTACATTTGCTGAAAATACAGCTGCTCCATTTTCGTCACTTACTAATCCTGTTATAGTGGCCGTATTCTGTGCCAAGGAAGATGACATTCCAACTATCAAAAGTAAGAACGTAAGAAATCTATTCATTTAAACATATATTTGCTAGTGTAAAATTAAAAAAAAATAGTCAGTAAACGCACAAGCTACTCAATTTGAAGCAACACCCATTTCATATTATATACAAGGATAGTCTTCCCGCACACGTAAAGGCAGCGGTTGACAATGTTTTTGACAATTTTTATTACTTCTTAAATTTCAATTCTTTTTCTTTTACTGCCACTACTTTTTCTCTTGGATTAGACGACGAATCGGACTTTATTCTTTCAAGCACTTTTTTAGAAAACATTAACAGCCATATTTTTATGCATGAAAAATGGTTTGATAAAGAGGCGCTCGTAATAGAAAAGCAAAATAAAGATTACCTAGCAAGCTGTTTTTATCTGATTAATTCTTTGCAAGAATACGCTTCTTATGAATTAGATGTACTGGGGCGATTTCAATTTAAAAGTAGCTATCAATACAAGTTTTCATGTACAGAAGACCAATTAGTCCTGAAGTATTTCCAGGAGATAGCCTTAAAGATATTCAAGCGAAAAATACCCTTGCTTCCTTCCAAATATTTACTGAGTCATGATATTGATTTTTTAAACAACGGTTGGAAAGGAGAAATAAAAAAAGCCTTGTTACAACTCAAGCTAATTGAAGCGATTAAAATTCTTATAAAGAAGATCAAGGGTAAGGACCCCAATCAAAATATTGAAGAGATTATTCTGGCAGAAAAAAAACTAAATGTGCCTTCTTTGTTTTTCTTTTTAGTTAAAAAAGGAAAAACTAAGTTTAGCCAAATAAACAACAGTGACTATTCCTTAAGTTCTAAATATGTACAGCGAGTCATTAAGTTAATTAAGCAATCGCCACTTCACTCTCTAGGCCTTCATAAGAGTATTGGGAGTTCAAGTTTGGAAGATGAGTTAAAGGTCTTAAAGTCTAAACATAACCGCTTCCATTATTTAAATTTCAATGTACCCAAGGATTTTGCAAAGCTTTCAAAAAGTAATATTCAGTTTGATCACTCCTTGGGGTTTTCAGAGAGAATTGGATTTCGAAACTCGTATGGCTTACCTTATAAACCATTTAATCCTTTTACATTCCAATATTATAACTTCTGGGAAATCCCTTTACTAATCATGGACAGTTCTCTCCATTATTTTATGGGAAAAGAAGGTGATGAAGAGAAGTTGAAAACTGTTCAAAATTTCATCGATAAAAATGCTGAAACTACTGTACTTTCAATTCTATGGCATAACAACTTTTATGCAGCCGAAAGCTATCCAAAATTGATTCGTATGATAGCGGAAGAAAGAGACTCTTTGGAGTTAAAATAAAATAGGGGTTTGGAACCTTTAAAAGGTCCCAAACCCCTATTTCGAATTTGCTTAAGGAAAGATTCCCATACTTCCGTATGCATCCGCAATTTTCACAATGGATACATAGAATGCCGCTGTTCTTAAATCCGATATTTTATTTTTACGTCTAGCTTCTCTAATAGTTTGATAAGCTTCAATCATGGTATCTTCCAATCCTGAATTAACTAAATCGATTTCACTAGCACCACGAACAACTGATCCTCTTTCTTTCTTAGAAATGGTTTTATTCGTAGATTTTTGAATAACGTCTAACATGTTATTTTGAGTGTATTCTTCAAATCTCTTATTCATACGTCCGAAACGAACATGCGATAAATTCTTCAACCATTCAAAATAGGAAACTGTTACCCCGCCTGCATTGATATAGATATCTGGAATAATCATGACCCCTTTTTCTAATAGCACTTCTTCTGCATCCGGAGTGATAGGACCATTTGCTGCTTCAGCAATGATTTTCGCTCTGATTTTATTCGCATTTTTCATGGTAATTTGATTCTCCAAGGCAGCTGGAATTAGAATGTCACATTCAATTTCTAATCCTGCATTATCTCCTTTCACTTCCGTTGAACCTGGAAAGCCAATTATTGATCCATTAGACTTGCGATATTTTAATAGTTTTTTGACATTAATACCTTCTTCGCAATAAATTGATCCTTCAATTTCAGCAATTCCTATTACTATAGCACCATACTCAGTAATGATGTTTGCCGCATGGAAACCCACATTCCCTAGACCTTGCACAACTATTCTTTTACCCTCTAAACCTGTAGTTAGGCCGATGGCATCCATATCTTCTTTATAGCTTACTATTTCATTTAAACCATAAACAACTCCTCTGCCAGTTGCTTCCGTACGTCCACGTATTCCGTTTAACGATACTGGCTTACCAGTAACACATCCGTAGCCTTCAACTTCAGCAGATTTTAGTGTTAAATAGGTATCAAGAATCCAAGCCATTTCTCTTTCCCCCGTTCCATAATCAGGAGCTGGAACATCCATACCTGGACCGATAAAGTTTTTCTTAATTAACTCAGCTGTATATCTACGCGTAATCTTTTCCAAAACTGCGGTTGAAGTATTTCGAGGACTAATTTTAATTCCTCCTTTTGCTCCACCGAATGGCACGTCAACAATTGCACACTTGTAGGTCATTAAAGCGGCTAGCGCCATGACTTCATCTTGATTAACATGAATACTGTAACGAATTCCTCCTTTAGTAGGCATGCGGTGATGTGAATGTTGAACTCTATATGCTTCTATAACTTGCACATCGTTCCCTCCTGTTTTAACAGGAAATTTCATCTTGTAGACACTATTGCAAAGTTTAATTTGCGTAAGTAATCCTTGAGGCAATTTTGTGTAGGCAGCAGCTTTATCAAAGTTCCTTTCTACGTTTTCATAAAATGTTGTCGGTTTAGACATAATATTGATTTGGTTGTTTTAAAATTTTATTTCTTGTTGATTTTCTTTTCTAGCTTGCTAATTTTCTTGTCCATAAAAAACAAAAATAGCCCTATTCCTAACAATATGATTACCAAAACCAGAATTACCGCAATCATTTTGTTACTTTGATTAAGCAATGCTTGATAGCTAAGTTCTTCTTGAGCCCAAACTAATTGACTAAAGAAAACGCTCAAAATAGTAAGGGACACAGTTTTATTCATCATGATCATCAAGTTGTTGTTCTAAAGAATTGTATCTAATCCAAATGGATGAAATCCATAAGGAAATTGCTATCCACCCTAGTGTTGCTGGATAGAAAAAAATTCGTAATGCATTATCTAAATCATAGCTACTGAAAGCTGGGTTTCCTCCGTTTCCTGGGTGAAGAGAATCCGTTAATCGAGGGATTACGAAAATGAAAGCAATGTACATGACAAAGGCGAAGATATTATAAGAAGCCGCTAACTTCCCCCTTTTAATTTCATCATCAATCGAAGATCTCAAGATTAAATACGCTATGTAAATCAACATGCCTATCGCCGCGCCATTTAACTTTGGGTCATTCGTCCAAAATGCACCCCAAGTACTTTTAGCCCAAATCATTCCAGTAAAGATACCAAGGGTACCAAACAAAACACCTATTTGTGCAAATCCAGCTGCATAAGTATCTTTATAACGATCTGGTTTTCCCAGGTATGAAAGGCTATAAATAAAAGAAAGCAACAGTAAAAAAACCATAGCAAACCACATTGGAACATGATATAACAAGTTGCGAATAGATTCATTTAGAATAGGAAGATTAGGAAAACTAAGCCCCTCAGCACCGTGATACAAGGGAACCCAAAGTCCACCAACTATTGCAAATAGCAAAAAGCTGATTCCAATAATTTTCCACCAATACTGTTTTAAAAAACTTGCCATAGGTTATTAGTCGCGCCAAATATACGGAAATAGAATAAGTGCTAATAGCAAAGGAATAAAATTAAACCCTAAAGCTATCCACAAATTGTTATCAAAATTTACACTTATCTCAGGTTTAAATGATTCGCTAAACAACTTAACGATAATGCTCAACAAAGGAAGTGCTAAAGGAAAGCCTAACACCACTGCAAGCGATGTATTACCGCCTGACTTTGAAGCAATAGCACTGATGTAAGTAAAGAGCAAAGAATAGCCTACTGTCCCGATACAAAGACTTAAAAGAAAGACCCAGGCTTGCTGACTAGGGTTTCCTAATATGAAAATGAAAATTAAGCCTGTCAATAAAGATAAAAAGAGGCTTATCATGGCGTTAACGATAAGCTTGGAGGTAATAAACACTTGCGGTGAGAGTAATGTATAATAAAACAACATTTTGCCTTGCGTTAGTTTAGAAAAACTTTGAAAAGTTGCGTTTACAGTTGTAAACAGAACAATTAACCAAAATAAAATTGACCAAATAGTCGGCAACAAATCTTCCCGAACACCTTGATATTCTAGAGAAAAATAAACTAAATATACCGTTGACAACACATACATAAGCAGTCCCGCAATAGCATACTTCAATCGAAACTCAAGTTTCAATTCTAAGCGCACAAAATCCAAAACCTGCTTGGCAAATTTCATCACGCAAAGATAGACGTTTTGCTTTGTTATCATTCAATTAAAACCCTACTATATATTCTCACTTCAAATCGTGTTGACTTTAAAATTCTAAAAGGGCTTCAATTTTAATTTTAGAATGGTATTTTTGGCAACACAAATTTTGCTGTATGAAAAAAGTTCTTGTTGCCAATCGTGGAGAAATTGCCTTACGAATTATTCGTTCTTTAAAAGAAATGGATATTCAAACCGTAGCAGTATATTCCGAAGCTGATCGCGATGCGCCTCATGTTAAAGCGGCAGATGAAGCTGTTCTTTTAGGACCTGCCCCTTCTAAAGATTCCTATTTAAGAGGCGATAAAATACTAGAAGTTTGTAAAGAACTGAACGTGGAAGGTATTCATCCTGGCTTTGGTTTCTTAAGCGAAAACTCAACTTTTGCCAATCAAGTAGAAGCTGCGGGAATTACTTTTATTGGTCCATCGGCTCATGCTATGGAGATCATGGGTGACAAGTTATCAGCTAAAGAAGCCGTAGCCAAATACAACACCCCATTGGTTCCAGGTACAGAGGAAGCTATTTCAGATATTCCTGCTGCAAAAGCAAGAGCTAGTGAAATTGGATTTCCAATTTTGATTAAAGCTTCTGCCGGTGGTGGAGGTAAAGGCATGCGAATTGTTGAAAATGAGGAAGAGTTTGAAGACCAAATGAATCGAGCAATAAGCGAGGCCATTTCAGCATTTGGTAATGGTGCTGTTTTTATTGAGAAATATGTTCTTGGGCCCCGACACATTGAAATCCAACTTCTAGCAGATAAGCATGGAAACATTGTTTATCTATTTGAAAGAGAATGCAGTATTCAACGTCGACATCAAAAAGTAATTGAAGAAGCTCCATCTGCTGTGTTAACTCCCGAATTAAGAAAGAGAATGGGTGAAGATGCAGTTAATGTAGCTAAGGCCTGCGATTATGTGGGCGCTGGAACTGTGGAGTTTTTACTAGATGCAAATATGGATTATTACTTCTTAGAAATGAATACTCGTTTACAGGTGGAACACCCTGTGAGTGAATTGATTTCAGGTATTGATTTAGTGAAAGAACAAGTTAAAGTAGCAAGAGGAGAAAAACTCAGTTTCACCCAAGACGATTTGAAAATTAATGGCCATGCTATTGAATTAAGAGTCTATGCTGAAGATCCGCAAAACAACTTCTTACCCGATATTGGAAAATTAGAGATTTACAAAAAACCTGAAGGTCCAGGTGTTAGAATAGATGATGGTTTTGAAGAAGGGATGCAAATTCCAATTTACTACGATCCAATGATTTCTAAATTGATTGTTCACGCGGAGAATCGAGAAGCTGCTATTGGCAGGATGAAAAGAGCCATAAAGGAATATCACATCAAAGGAGTTAAAAACACTTTAGCTTTCGGATCTTACGTGATGAATCATGAAGCATTCGTTTCTGGAAATTTCGATACAGGCTTTGTAAAAGACCACTTCAAACCAGAAGATTTGAATAAAGAATGCGAAGAAGAAATGGGAATAGCTGCTTTATTGGCTAATCACATCTTTAATTCTAGTTCTTCCAATACGGAGAATAGTTTCGTGCCAGCGAAAGAAAATAAGTGGAAGAAGAATAGACGGACTGTCAATTAGTACACACTAATCAATAAATAATATGGCATCAGGGTTTTTCGCTTTATTAGATGACGTGGCAGTCCTCATGGATGATGTAGCTGCAATGAGTAAAATTGCAACAAAAAAAACAGCCGGTATTCTAGCTGATGATTTAGCCGTTAACGCTGAAAAGGCATCTGGCTTTGTATCCTCAAGGGAGTTGCCCGTTTTATGGAGAATAATGAAAGGCTCCTTCTTGAATAAACTTATTATTCTGCCAATTACTTTTCTACTAAGTGCGTATTTACCCTCAGCTATTATTCCTATTTTAATTATTGGAGGATTGTATTTGGCCTTTGAAGGGGCTGAAAAAATTTACGAATATTTCTTTCACAAAAAGGCTGTTGAAAGCGTTGCCCAAGTCAAAACATTGACTAAAGAAGAGCTCTTATGCCTAGAAAGTAAAAAGATAAAATCTGCCATCGTTGTAGATTTTATTCTATCCATTGAGATTGTAATCATAGCCTTAGGTTCTGTGATTGAACGTCCACTTAACATACAGATTGCTGTTGTAACCGTGGTTGCCATAATAGCCACAATTGGAGTTTATGGGCTTGTTGCCTTACTCGTGCGAATGGATGATTTGGGTTATAAACTCATCGCGTTAAACGACAAGAAATCAAGCATTTCAAAATTTATAGGAACGGGTTTAGTGAAAACTTTACCTCTTATTATAAGAGCCTTATCTGTTATAGGAACCCTTGCGATGATTTTGGTTGCCGGAGGCATATTCTCCCACAACATTCCCTTTGTCCATCTTATTCTAGAGCCATTACCAAGCATATTAGGTGATTTTATTGCGGGCTTTTTGGTCGGCTTAGTCGCTTTGTTTGTATTCAATGTTTTCTTGAAAATTTTCAAACCGGGAAACAAAGAGTTATCAAGTAATTAGGGGAACTTTAAATTAGACTCTCTAGGAACACCCCAATCTCTCTTCGAATTGAGTATCTAGATTGGTAAGCTTGATTAATGAAAATAGAGAAAGCGTAATTCTTCCCATCCCTACTTTTAAAATATCCTGCATAATTAACAACGCCTTCAGCAGATCCACTTTTGGCGTGAATAGCCCCCTTAACTCTTGCATGATTCAGATACCTCATGGTTCCCGTCTCTCCAGAAACAGATAAACTATTTCGGAAACTTTCAATTTCATAATGCTCATAAATCCAGTTAGCTGCAAAGTGCGGAGTCATTGCATTTAAGCGTGATAAGCCGCTTCCATCTTTTAAGATGACTTCTTTAGTATCTAACTCCTTTTGAGCAATGTAATTAATCAAAACTTCTATGCCTGCATCAGTCGAATATTCATTCATGAAATTTAATCCTAAAGTATTTAAAATACCTTCAGCAAACAGGTTGATACTTTCGAAATTAGTAAGCTGAATAATAGCACTTAAGCTTGGGCTTTTAGATGAACATAAAAATTGTGTTTTACCATTAATCAACTTATTTCCATCTATCTTAATTTCTTCTTTCAACTCTTCAATAAATGTAAACTGAGGATGTGCATTAGCCCCTTTAACAGTGAAAGTGCCAGTTCCAGCAGTAATGGTTCCTGCAACTTCTCGTTCTTCAGAAAACGGTGCACCTAGTATAAAAGCGTGGTCGCCTTTTTGCGAAGAACTACAAGTTAATTTCAAATCAAAACGATAAGGCACCGTCGGTTGAGTTTTGATAATACTTGGATGTACCCCATTTGCTTTTTGTTGAAAAGTAAGTTTATACAAATTGTCTTTATAATTAAACTGCTGAGGAGCTACTCCATAATAGTTTCCAATATCCTCATACAACCACGACTGAGGCGTGCCGTGAGAGTCATCCTTAGAATCAAATAGAATACTTCCTTCTATTTCTTTAATCCCTTTGGATTTCAAGGCTTGTATTAAATCGGCTTTAAAATTTGGATTAAAATAGGCTGAATTAGTTGTTGGATCACCGGATGTTTCAATAATTATAGAACCCTTTAAGACTCCCTCTTCTATAAGGCCTGAATATAAAGCCTTAGTTTCATAGTAGTAATCTTCACCCATTAAACCCAGCGCAGCAGCGGTAGTAATCGTTTTTTGAACAGAAGCTGGATAGAAAAATTTATGGTCACTATTTCCGTAAACCGTTTCACCTGTTGAAATATCGATGAAGCAAACTCCTACAAAAGCCCCGTTAAGTGCTGAACTATTTTTGAATGCATCAAAACTCTCAGCAAATTGACCTGAAACATTCAAGCTCACTGCTAATCCAAACATTATATAGACAAATCTTATCATAACTGTATCCTTGATATCAATGAAGGAATAGTCTTGGTATCCAAGGTCATTTCAATTATTCGTTTGGCTACATCTTTAGCTTTGTATAATTGATCGTTTTCTTTTAATGCCTTAAACTTATCAATTCTACTAAATGATTCTTGCTCTACTTCCCTTATAGCATCTTGCATCAAGGTATCGACCACTCCAGGAGCAATAGCAAAAACTTTAACCGGGTTATCTGTCAATAGTTGTTCTTCGTGAATCACCTGGGTAAACATATTTAAAGCCGCCTTAGCACTACAATAACTCGCCCAACCATCATAAGGGCTATCTGCTGCTCCCGATGTGATATTGATAATTATTCTTTCGCCCTCATGGTGTTGATAGGCTGCTATAAATTTATTCATCAAAATAGCGGCAGAGGTAAAATTAACCATACTTGATACTACAATATTCTCATCACTTTGTTGACCTATGTAGCTGATTTCTCCAAGGGTGCCGGCATTATTGATAAGCACAACCCTATCATTTTTTTCAATGGGGTCAAACTCAAAAGCATTCACATCTTCAAGCTTGGACAAATCAATTTTTCGATGTTCAAAGTGTTTATCAACGAGGGTATTCGTGCGACTTAGTCCAATAATCGTATACTTAGAATGCCTCAATAACTCTTCAACTAAGGCCTTCCCAATCCCACTACTCGAACCTGTGATAAAATAATAATTCATAAATTTGTTATTTAGATGAACTCTAAATTGTTAATTTTGTTTCTCATTAAAGACGCAAAACTAAGTAATCTTGTTTGAAACTAGCTATGAGCGAAACACTAAGAGATAAAGAGGAGTTAAAAGCTGCCATCATTGAAGCAATGAAATCAGTGTATGACCCTGAAATTCCAGTAGATATATACGAATTAGGCTTGATCTATGAAGTAAATATTGACGATACTAGGAATGTTGAAATCATCATGACACTAACATCCCCTTCATGCCCTGTGGCAGGAACGCTTCCTCAAGAAGTAGAAGATAAAGCTGCTGGTGTGCAAGGAGTGACAGAAGCTTGTGTTGAATTAGTATTTGAGCCGCCATGGAATCAAGACATGATGAGCGAAGAAGCGATGTTAGAACTTGGATTTCTTTAGTCTGAAAAGCGCTAAGTATTGAAAAGGAATGCTCACTGAGCACTGAAAATTAAAATATTAAACATTAATAATTAATCATTAACAATCACATATATGTATCCACCAGAATTAGTAGCACCGATGAAAGAAGATTTAACCGCTATAGGTTTTTCTGAATTACTTAATGCAAGCGATGTAGAAGGAGCGCTTAGTCAAACCGAAGGAACAACTTTACTAGTAGTGAATTCTGTGTGCGGATGTGCGGCAGGTGCTGCCCGTCCAGCTTTAAAAGCTGCAGTAAACAATGAGAAATTACCGAATAACTTGGTAACTGTTTTTGCTGGCGTTGACAAGGAAGCTGTTGACAAAGCAAGAGAGTTCATGGCTCCTTACCCAGCCTCTTCACCAAGTATGGCAATGTTCAAAGATGGAAAATTAGTTCACTTTATTGAGCGTCATCAAATTGAAGGAAACAATGCTGAATCAATTGCCGATCATCTTAAGCAAGTATTTAACCATTTCTGCTAAAAAGGTTTTGCTTTTTAGCAACTATTCTAAGAAAAGATAAATCCCATTAAATGTCAAAGTTCCACCTGGTTAAGGTAAAAAGTATTCAAAGACAAACTCAAGATGCAGTTGCAATAACACTTGATATTCCTTCTGAACTCAAACAAGAATTCGCTTATGTTCCTGGCCAATACATTACCTTCAGGGTAAATGTTAACGGGGAAGATTGTAATCGATCTTATTCCTTATGTTCGGCACCAGCTCTAAATGAAGATCCGACTGTTGCTGTTAAAGAAGTAAAAGGAGGGAAAGTTTCTACTTATTTCAATCAAAAATTGAAGGAAGGAGAGGAATTAGAAGCAATGACTCCATTAGGGAATTTCAAAGCAGAAATTGAGGCAAATGACACCCAACACTACATCTTGTTTGGAGGTGGTAGTGGAATAACGCCTTTATTCTCTATTGTAAAAACAGCTTTAACTGTTTCTTCTAATGCTAAAGTAAGCTTGTTTTATGCAAACTACAATAGCGAATCAGTGATTTTCAAGGAGGAGTTAGAAAAACTTAAGAAAGAATTTGCAGGACGATTTACTTTAATTCATGTATTCGATAAGCCCAAAAAAGAAGGTGGCTTCCTAGGTTTTGGTAAGAAAACAAGTGAAGATCTTTCATTTGTTGAAGGTATGCTGACCAGTAAGATGTGTCTTTCATTACTTAAAGAACATACAGATTTAAATTTCACTCTGGCTCAATTCTATATGTGTGGCCCTGGAGGTTTAATGGATAGTGTAAGTAGTGCTTTACAGCAATTACAAATACCTACAGAACGAGTTCACCGAGAATACTTTACTGAAAAAAGTGAAAGTGAAAAGCAAATAGCAACTGTTGGTCAAGCAGATGAAAATTTCTCAGGAACTAGTCAAGTAGAAATTATTTATGATGGTTCTAGTTTTGAGCTTGAGGTAAAAGGATCAGAAACGGTTTTAGATGCTGCTTTAGATGCTAATGTAGATCCTCCATTTGCATGCATGGTTGGAGCGTGTACAACCTGTAGAGCTAAAGTGACGGAAGGAAGTGTGAAGATGAACGATTCAGAAGCTTTAACCGCTAAAGAAATAGAAGCTGGATATATCTTAACTTGCCAATCACACCCAACAAGTTCAACTTTGAAGATCAACTACGATGAGTAATTTTAAAAACTTTTTAGCCACTACCTTTTTAGGAGGATTAGTAGTTATCCTTCCCCTAGCCATATTTGCTATTTTGGCCAAGTGGGTTATTAGTTTTTTTGATGGTATAATTGACCCCATATCGACTTTATTCCCTGAACGTTGGAATGAAGTTCTTATTAAAATATTCGCTTTTGCAATCATCACAGCTATTTGTTTTTTGATAGGCTTATTGGTTCGCACACAATTTGGCAATAGCATGTTTAACTGGGTTGAAGAGCAAGCCTTATCTAGATTGCCTCTATACAGTGCTATTAAGGAAACAGTTCAACAATTTTTCGGGAAGGATAAAACTGCATTTTCTCAGGTAGTTCTTATTGAGCCCTTTGGAAATGGCGTAAAGATGACGGGTTTTGTAACAGAAGAAACATCCGATGGAACATTGACCGTATTTACTCCTACCGCTCCTAACCCTACTAATGGATACGTATTTATGGTTCATAAATCAGAAGTAGAAATTTTGAAGGTGAAATCTGAAGTTGCCATGAAGAATATTCTAAGCTTAGGCGCTGGAATGGGTAAAATGGTTGAGCAAGCCAGAGAGAATTCGAAAAATTAAGCACTTCTCGGTCGAAACAGGCCTCCCCTCTCGAAGCCCTATTGCTATTCAATAAAATACTTTCTATTTACTAAACTATTTAGTTAAAAATTGGGTTTTATCTCTATTAAATGGATTTAATCTAAATAAGGCTTTCTTTAAACTAGATTAGAGGCTATTTTTGAACTCAGAAACAAAACAATGAGCAAAGACGATATCATATTAGAAGAAGCCACCACAGGAGATTATAAATATGGCTTCACCACGAACATTGAGCAAGAGATTGCTGAAAAAGGTTTGAATGAAGATGTAGTTAGATTCATTTCTGCTAAAAAGAATGAACCACAATGGATGTTAGACTATCGATTGAAAGCTTTTGCTATCTGGCAAAAGATGGAAGAACCGAATTGGGCGCATGTGAGATACAAGAAGCCTAACTTTCAAGATATAAGCTACTATGCATCCCCTAAGGATAAAAAGAAGTTAAACAGCTTGGATGAAGCAGATCCAGAATTATTGAGAACTTATGAGAAACTAGGTATTCCTATTGAAGAACAAAAAATTCTTGCTGGAGTTGCAGTCGATTTTGTAATGGATAGCGAATCTGTTTTTACAACTTTCAAGAAACAACTCGCAGAAGTTGGGATAATATTCATGTCTATCTCTGAAGCTATTCAAGAACATCCAGACTTGATTAAAAAATACATGGGTACAGTTGTGCCTCCTAGAGATAATTTTTATGCCGCATTGAATTCAGCGGTATTTAGCGACGGTTCTTTTGTATATATCCCGAAAGGTGTTCGTTGCCCAATGGAGTTAAGTACTTATTTCAGAATCAATGCAGAAAATACAGGGCAATTCGAGCGTACTTTAATTATTGCCGAAGATGATAGCTATGTAAGCTATTTAGAAGGCTGTACAGCTCCTCAACGTGATGAGAATCAATTGCACGCGGCTATTGTTGAATTAGTTGCGCATGATAGAGCAGAAATCAAATACTCAACTGTTCAAAACTGGTATCCAGGAGATAAGAATGGACGAGGTGGAATATTCAACTTCGTAACAAAACGTGGATTATGTAAAGGAGTGTACTCCAAAATTTCATGGACACAAGTTGAAACAGGAAGTGCGGTAACTTGGAAATACCCAAGTTGTATTTTGAAAGGAGATAACTCTATAGGTGAGTTCTATTCTGTGGCGGTAACAAACAACTATCAACAAGCAGACACCGGAACAAAAATGATTCACATTGGCAAAAACACTAGAAGCCGAATAGTTTCTAAAGGTATTTCTGCTGGTCATAGTGAAAACTCATATAGAGGACTTGTTCAAATAAACAAAACAGCTGAGAACGCTTATAATTTCTCTCAATGCGATAGTATGTTAATGGGAGAAACTTGTGGCGCACACACCTTCCCATATCTAGAGATAAAAAACAAAACTGCAAAAGTAGAGCATGAGGCTACTACTTCTAAAATTGGTGAGGACCAATTGTTTTATTGTAATCAAAGAGGATTAGGAGACGAAGAAGCAGTTCACCTTATCGTCAATGGATTTTGCAAGGAAGTTTTTAAAAACCTACCTATGGAATTTGCCGTGGAAGCACAAAAATTATTAGAAATAAGTCTTGAAGGTTCTGTCGGCTAAGCCAACGGAACCCCATTACCAATTGTATAAAATAGAAGAAACTCATAATAAATCGAGCATGTTAAAAATAGAAAATTTAAAAGCAAGTATTGAAAATAAAGAAATCCTCAAAGGACTTAACCTTGAAGTTAAGCCGGGTGAAATTCACGCTATAATGGGCCCTAATGGCACTGGAAAAAGTACATTAGCTAATGTAATAACCGGGAGAGATTCTTATGAAATTGGTGAAGGAAGTATATCTTTCATGGGTGAAGATCTTTTAGAAATGGCCCCAGATGAAAGAGCTAGACTAGGTGTTTTCTTAGCCTTTCAATACCCAGTAGAAATACCTGGTGTAAGCACTACAAATTTCATGAAAGCTGCGATTAATGAAAGAAGAAGACATTTAGGAGAAGAGCCAATGAAAGCTGGTGATTTTCTTAAAATGATGAAAGAAAAAATGAAGTTGGTCGATATCGATCAAAAATTCATGAGTCGATCATTAAATGAAGGATTTTCTGGTGGAGAAAAGAAAAGAAATGAGATTTTTCAAATGGCTATGCTTGAACCCAAATTAGCTATCCTTGATGAAACCGATTCAGGACTTGACATTGATGCACTTAAAATTGTTTCTAATGGCGTTAATCAACTAAGAACAAAAGACAATGCCTTTATTATTATCACACACTACCAGCGCTTATTAGATTACATTATTCCAGATTTCGTGCATGTAATGTATGATGGAAGGATTGTGAAAAGCGGTGATAAAGAATTAGCAAAAAAATTAGAAGCGAAAGGTTACGATTGGATAAAAGAAGAACTAGCGGTATAGTCTCCTATTATCTAATTTCATCAATATACCATAGAAATGATTGCAGTAGAAAATAATTACACAGAAGCTTTTGAGCGATTAAATAAAGCAGAGAATAGTTTAGAAACACAAGCTTTTAATCGATTTCAAAAAATGGGTATACCCGATAGAAAATCGGAAGTATATAGATACAGTAATTTGAAGCATTTTAAAAATTTGACTCCGGCAACTGACGGTAGTATTCCTCATAAATTACCTAAGTATTTTACACATGAATACTTAGCTGACAAGCATTTACTAGTTACCGTAAATGGAACTTTTGCGGAAAACCTATCAAGCTATTCGGAAGATGAAGATGGCATTCATATCTCATGTATGTGTGATGCTCGAAAAGAATTTAGAGATATCGTAGAAAGTCATTACAACGAAACGAGCAAGGACTATCCAGATGCTTTTTCTGAAATGAATACGGCTTTTGCTCAATGTGGAATATTTATCTACGCTACAAAGAATGCGCAAGCTAAGAAACCTATCGTGATGCTTCACCTAGGATACAATCAACAAAAAGATAGTTTAACCTGCCAAAGAAATCTAATTGTATTAGAGCAAAATAGTGAAGTTGAAATTATTGAAGATTATCTAAATTTAGATGAAGAAGAAGCATTCAATATTAATCACTTTTCGGAGTATTTCGTTGAACAAGATGCTCGATTAAAAGTCAATATCTATCAAGAAGAAAGTAAGCAAGTTCATTTTATTGGAAACAAATTTTTTGAATTAAGCAAAGGGAGTAATATAAAAATAACGACCTTAAACTTTAAAGGAGAGTTTGTTCGGAATAATTTTCGAGTTAACCTAAATGGAGAACATGGTGAAGCTACCATAAATGGTGTGTTTATTAATGAAGATAAAGATCATACAGATAGTCGAATTTTGATTAAGCACAATGCCCCTCACTGTGAAAGTTTTCAAACTTTCAAAGGAATACTAGATGGAGAATCGACCGCTGTTTTTAATGGGAAAGTATACGTTGCAGAGGGTGCTCAAAAGACGAATGCTTTTCAAAGCAATAAGAATATATTATTAAGTGAAAATGCGGTAATTAATACCAAACCAGAATTAGAGATTTACGCAGATGATGTAAAATGTAGTCATGGGGCCACTTGTGGTCAACTTGATGAAAATGCAATTTTCTACGCTCAAACTAGAGGGATTCCAAGGGAAAAAGCAAAGAAGCTAATCGTGTTCGCTTTTGCTCAGGAAGTGGTTCAAGCTATTGACAATGAGGCATTCAAAAATTTCATGGAACGTCGTTTAGTTCACAACCTAGGCTTAGCAGAGTATAGTACATTCGATAGTGTTCAGAGTGGAATAAAAGAATAGCTAAGAATTAATTCTAATAGCTTTCAAACATCTTCATGCTTTCTCATGTTATGTAATCAAACCAAGAAATTATGTTTGGAATATTCAAAAAGAAATCACCTCTAGAAAAACTTCAGGAGAAGTATCAAAAAACGGTAGAAGAGGCTTTTAAACTATCAAAGATTGATAGAAAGGCTAGCGACGCTAAACAGGCAGAAGCAGAAGACTTACTTCAGCAAATAGATAAATTAAGCTAGTTGGAACTAAAGTTTAATTCAATTGGTTTTCTCGACATGCAAAACTAATCCTATTTATTACTTCTTAGCTTTAGTTTGATTGCTTGAGATCCTAGTGATTCAACTTCAGCATCTGCCAATCCAGAATTGCCAATAGACTCTACAAAAATGAATGCAGCTTACCCTACACCGATTGGAAGAAGAATTACTAAACTTTAAAGCAGCAGGTGCCAATTTACTAGCACTTATACCTGAAATTCCCGATAGTTCAATATCAACTGCTGAGAAACATGCTTTAGAATTTGAAGTCTTGAGCGATTTGAATAATACTGTTGCTAAGGAGTACGGAATAGTCTTTACTTTAATCCCCGACTTAGCATGAATACAATAATAACCAAAGTAATGAATTGCCTTTAGCCGCTAAATACCTTATTGATACTAATGGTGAGATCGTGTATACTTTGCTTGATGAGGATTACAGAAACAGAGCTGAACCTAAAGAAATTTTAGAGGCTCTTAAATCCCTAAAGTAGATTCCCAAAGTGCTAAATCAAGTGCTTTAACGCCTCGTTCCTCAATGACCAATCCACCTGCGAGATTACTATAGAACATAATCTTATTCGTTGAAAATTCTAAGGCTAAAAGAAGACTAGCCATTGCTATAACCGTATCACCAGCACCTGAGACATCAACGACTTCACGTTCATGAGCTTCCACTTTGTAAAAACCCACTTCATCAAGCGCTACCGCGCCATGTTGAGCTAAGGTCAGTAATATGCTTTTTGCAGCTATGCTGTCTTTCAATTTACCGCAAAGCTTCTTTAAGCCTATTTCATCATCACCTTTAATATCTGCGTTTAAGGCTTTATTAACTTCTTTCAAATTGGGCTTAAACAAATCGACTTGTTGATATTCAAAAAAGTACTTTTCTTTAGGATCTACGGCAACAGGAATATTGTTGTCTTTAGCATAGGAAATAATCGCTTCAATGGTTCTCTCAGTTAATACTCCTTTGTTGTAATCTTGCAAGACAATAGCTCCCAATGGCACTTTTTCCATGGCCAATTTTATGTTTGCTAGAAGTTTGTTTATGGCTTCTTCCTCCAAGTCATAGGTATCTTCAATGTCATAGCGCAAAACATACTTATTGTTCTCGTAAATTCTCGTTTTTATAGTTGTCCGTCTATTCGCTTCGACTAGATTATTACAAATACCCGCTTCATTCAACAATTGCTTAAAAAGTAAAGCTTCTTCATCATTACCAACAATGGTCATTAAATGTGCTTTTGCACCTAAGCTTGATATATTCAAAGCTACATTAGCTGCTCCACCTAAACGGTTTTCTATTTTATCTACATCTACAATAGGGACTTCAGCTTCCGGACTCATACGCTCAATTCGCCCATAATAATACCGATCGATCATCGCATCCCCTATTACAAGAACTTGCAAATCTTGGAAGGAATTCTTCTGAAAATCTTGGGCGTTCATCATAGTGTGAAATTACGATTTACTTCTTAAAGGTTTGAGTAAATATTCGAGTCCATTTAGTCTAATCTCATACATAGTAGCCATCTGCTCTCCTAGTTTTCCTTTTGGGAACCCCTTTCCATGATACCATACCAAATAATACTCCGGAAGATCACATACCAGTCGCCCCTTATATTTCCCATAAGGCATCTTCATTTTAACTAATTCTTCTAATGGATGCATACTAAAAAACTGAGGTAGTGGTTCCTGGTGGTTGTTTTCTACTTAACTTAAGTTCTTGCAAGATAGGAGACTTCACATGTAATTCAATGGCATAAGTTTGTCGTTCAACAGGGAAAGCCGTCCAATTAAAAGCCAATACCCAACAATGTAAATCTCGCTCTACTCGAACATTCGTTAAAGTTATTTCTTTGTTTCTAATATCAAATCCTGAAGTTACATTCATTTGCCATTTGGGTGTTATATTGATATGTCCTCCAAAAGTTAGCACATTAGCCGTTATAAGCGTACTATCAATATTTCCAGCTATCCCCTTCGTAATATTCATTCGGTAGCCAACGGACAAGGACCAAGGCACATTAAAATCATAAAACAAGTTTGGATTATTGGCAATGTACGACCGCTCATCGATGGTTCCATAATCTGGATTTACCTGAGCGTCATTGGTCGACTTCCCTTTCAAGTTTAGCTGAACTGAGGCGAAGGCATTATCAAATCGCAACAAGCGCTTATTCGTGCTAAAGTAGGTGCTATTGACTTTTACCCTATTGTCATTTAAAGCATAAGGATCGAATCTTGCCCCAACATTCCATGAAATCAAATTATTAAACAATCTTGATTGAGCTGAAAAAACTAAAGGCCTAACTTTCAAAGAATCAGCGGTGAAATCATATCCAGTTCCTACATTGAATTGTTCCAACAAGGGAATCTTCTTCATCCCTCCCAAAGTATCCTTCCTATCGATTACTTTCATCTCAAAATTATTCCGGAGATTAAAGCTTACTAAGTTTTGTAAGCCTTGTCCAGGAGTACCGTATAAATTATTTAGAAAAGCATATTTACTATACTCGACTTCCCTGCCTGTTTCCTCATTAACGTACGAATCATAGTAGCCCCACTTCTCTTCACCAAAATCTGGCCTTAAGGCATAATTTACTGTTGGTTTTATGACGTGTCGAATTGCTTTTAGGCGCTTAGTTTTAAAATTGTAAAGTCCGGTTACCGTAGTGGAAATCGATGTGTTGAAACTAAAATCTCTCACTCCTTGAAATCCATTGTTAATACTGCTTCCCACTGTCTGTGTATTCGCTTCATAGAACTTCGTTTCTTCTTTAAAATACCAACGTTCATTATAACTGAATGAGGGCTTAATCACAAAAAACTTAAACAAATTAAAAGGAATATCTACAGTAGCTGTTTGAATCATGCCAACTTGAATTTCATCCAAGCTTTCTTTCGTGAAAAGAATTGAATCGATAGTAGAAACTGCGGCTTTGGTTCTTGCAGTATAAACAAAACCTATCTTCTCATAAAAGGCTTTTTTATCTGCTTTAATCTTTCGTTGAAAGGGTGTAAAACGACTTGCATTAAATGATAACTCAGGAAGTGTAATGCTTATTGAATTGTTCTGAAAATTTTGGTTATGCCTTGCACTAATTTGAAAACTACTGTTAATTTTAGACAGCCTTCTTGTATAGTTCAAATTAGAGTTAACTTGAACCTCTAGAAGATTCTCTGTGACTTCCAAGCTATTAGAATTATAACCACTTGTTCGTCCATTGACGCTTGCACTAAAGGTGTTATTTGGCCTTGCCTTGCCATCCATGGTATGTTTCCAATCAACACTAAAATCATTATTTAAACCCGTATTATCTACAAACCTGTCATTAGGTGGAGTCCTAAAATATTGGAGCATTAAGGACCCATTATATTTATACATTTTACGATAATTGGCATTCACGGATAAACCAAAACGCCCTCTAGTATAGACTTCTCCAAGGAAGGTCAAAGACAATTGGTCATTAACTGCCCAAAAGTAACCACCGTCTTTAAGGAAGAAACCTAAACTGGGTTGTTCCCCATAAGTAGGCATAATAATACCACTTCGCCTGCCCGTTTTTGTTGGGAAAATACCAAAAGGCAAATACAAAGGAGTTGGTACATCTCCTACCACCAAATTCACAGGACCAGTAACCATCACCTTATCAGGAATTACTTTACTTCGCTTAGCGCCTAAATAAAAATGGGGGTGTTCTTTGTTATTACATGTGGTGTATTTGGTTTTATATCCATACCACTCATCAAACTCATTTTTTTGAACAATCTCACTATGAATATATGCTCCATCCTGCTCCGTTACCACATCAAAGGTTCTCCCCTTCTTGGTTTTAAAATTGTACTGCATGCTATCGGCTTCATACTCGCCACTTTTCTCACTAAACTTAGCGGGAGACTCCAGGTTGCCGTTTTCATCCATTTTACCTCGAGAGACTAAAGTGCCACTCGTCCAATCATATTCAATTTCTTCACTCGTCATTTCAATATCGGTATACTTCATGTAAGCATTACCATAGAGATAGAGTTTTTGATTCTTCATGTCATAGACAATCGAATCTGCTGCATGATAATTAATAGGCCCATCAATATCCCCGTCGTCAAACACAATATCAACGGTGTCAACATTCGTTACAATAACAGTAGAATCTTGCAATCCATTAAGTATTGGGCGTTTTTTACCGATAATTGTATCACCAACTACACTTTGGCAAAGAACTTGCGTATATACTAGAAAGTGTACTAGAAAAAGGTACAGCAAACGTAAAAATGTTGATTTGTAGGTTTGTATATGCAATGTTAAATAATGTATTTTTACCTTTTGATAGGAGTTCTATATAAAATCCTACTGTGCTGATTGATTTAGCAAAAATAAAACTAATAACGTGAATACGATACGAATATTTCTAATTTTTGCAATTGGTTTGTTCTTTTTACCTTTAGAGGGGAATGCCCAAGGTTTAAAAAAAGTAATAATAGACGCTGGTCATGGAGGTAAAGATCCAGGAGCAATTGGTATTACTGGAGTAAAAGAAAAGAATATTGTCTTAAGTATAGCTAAAAAAACCGCCGATTATGTTAAACAAAACTTCCCTGACTTAGAAGTAGTCCTTACCAGAGATTCTGATGTCTTTTTAGAGTTACACGAGCGTTCTACGCTAGCCAATGAAAGTAATGCCGATCTTTTTATTTCCATTCATGCGAACTCAGCAGGAAGCGCGAGTGCACATGGAACGGAAACTTATGTGTTAGGTCTACATAAATCTGAGGCTAATCTAACTGTTGCAAAGAGAGAGAATGCAGTTATTGAATTGGAAGACAATCACGATGAGCACTATAGCTTTAACCCGAACTCTCCTGAAGGACACATCATGATGAGCATGGCTCAAAATGCTTATTTAGATCAAAGTATTTTCCTAGCCTCTGAAATTCAAGGACAATTTGAAGATCGAGTTCAACGACATAACAGAGGCGTTCGTCAAGCAGGTTTTTACGTTTTATATAAAACCACCATGCCGAGCATTCTGATTGAACTAGGATTCCTATCTAACGCAGAAGAAGAGAAATTCTTAAATTCCCCGCAAGGACAGGAATATATGGCATCAGCTATTTACAGGGCAGTAAAAGACTACAAAGAATTTGTAGACGACAAATGGGCAGAAAACGAACTCAACAAAAACGCTCAAGTAGATAATCAGGGCAATTCAATGGACTCAGAAGGAAGAGTTTATCGAATTCAAGTATATGCATCGAAGTATAAGGTAGATAATAACTCAAAAGTTCACCAAGACTTCAAAGAAGTGTTGGTAGAGCAAGCAGATAATGGCGTGTACCGATATGTAGTTAATAGCTACAACACTTATAAGGCCGCTTCGGCCGACTTGCTCAAGGTAACTAAAAAAGGTTACCAAGGAGCGTACATTGTTGCCTTTGAAAAAGGCCAACGAGTGCAAGTTTACGACATCACTTCTACTAATTGATTTGGTATTTCTCCACAATTTACCGATTCGTTTATATTCGCTTTTATTTATCAAGAACGTAGTAAAATTTTTGTTTAACTTTGAGCAAACAAATTCGCAAAGCAGTGTCAAAAGAAGTTAAAGTAGCCTTATTCGTCCTTATTGTAGCCGCCATGTTTGTTTTTGGAATGAATTTTCTAAAAGGAAAGGGATTTTTCGATAACAATTCTAGATACTACGCCATATTTGACCAAGTAGGCGGAATGTATAAATCAGATCCAATCGTTGTTAATGGATACCAAATTGGAAAGATCGGAGAATTACAACTGATTAATAACGGAGTGAATAGAGGTAAGATATTGGCCGAAATGGTAATATCAAACAACATTCAGATACCTTCAAACTCATTGGCAATTCTATTTAGTGCAGATTTACTTGGAGAAATGAATGTAAAACTGATTTATGACGAGGAAACGACCACCTTTCATCAAGATGGGGATACGGTTAGTACAAAAATTGAGGGGAGTTTGTTTGAAGAACTCGGAGGGGAGTTAACTCCAATCACTGAAAAATTGAGTACTACAATGGATAATGTGAATGCATTATTTGATTTCGAAAATGAAAATCAGCAAACTTTAAATTACACACTTCAATCTATCAATGATGTGTTAGACACCTATAATGCAACTGGAGTAATACTTAATAAACGTTTAGATGGTCAGTTAGAAACCTTAGATGCTTTATTGAAGAATGTTGAAAGTTTAACTTCAACATTAAAAGGTAACGAGGAAAACATCAATGAAATCATGACCAATTTCAAAGACTTGAGTGTTTCTTTAAACAAACTTGATCTGGAGCAAACTTTGAATAATGTAAATGGTACAGTTAGCTCTCTAGAAACGACTATTGGCAAAATGAATAGTACCGACAATACTTTGGGTGCTTTACTTAATGAGCGTCAAATGTATGACAACCTAGAAAAGTCTACCGAAAGTCTTAATGTATTGTTAAATGATGTTCGAATTAATCCAAAACGATACATCAACATTAACGTATTCGGTGGGAAGAAAAAGGAAATTCCACCAATTACCTCTGCTGACTTAGAATAAGTCTTTTACTACTTCGTTTGATACCTATGAACTCATGGCAATTTGTCCTAGTTTTTATTTTTTTATCTAGCAGTGCATTCGCGCAGCAAAGCGTTGATTTGTCTGCTGAGGAAGGCACATCCGACACTTCCTCCTACAAAGAGGTTGAAATACTACACGCAGATAAACTTCAGTTCAACACCCTAGAGGATGGTTCTCAAATTCGGAAGTTAGTAGGTGCAGTTCAAATGAAACACGACAGTACACTGATGTTTTGTGACAGCGCTTATATTTTCAAAGTGAATAACACCGTTAAAGCTTGGGGACATGTTCATATTCAGGAAAAAGATAGTATCCACGCTTATTCGAATTCATTAAATTATGATGGTAAAACCAAGAAAGCAGAACTCATTGGTGATGCTCGATTAGAAGATGGGGACAAAACCTTATTCAGCGATATCCTCTACTACGATTTAGAGAACGAAGTGGGCTCTTATCTATCAGGAGGAAGGGTTGAGATGGATAGCACCATTCTCACCAGTCAAAAAGCCTATTATTATACCAATAACAAAATAGTTCATTTTCGAGATAATGTAGACATTACTGATCCAGATTATCATTTAGTATCGGATACCTTGCATTACTTAACACAAACGAAAGTTGCAGAATTTTATGGGCCAACTACTATTTACAATGACAGTAGTACGATCGATTGTATTATAGGTAGCTATGATACTGAAAATGAAATAGCCACTTTCGGTAAAGGAACCGTTATCAATAACGAGCCACAAACCCTTTATGCTGATAGTCTATATTACGAGCGTTTTCGAGGCTATGGGAAGGCTTTTTATTACTTTGATTGGATGGATACCGAGATGGAAGCCGGCATGGAAGGGAACTCTGCCGAGTACTTTGAAAACAATCAAGAAATCATTGCTTACAATCGCCCGATTTTAAAGGTAGTACAAGAAGAAGACACCCTATTTCTGAAAGGAGATATAATCCATACCAAGGAAAATGAAACGCATGGCGAAAAAGAATTTTGGAGCTACAACAATGTTCGGATTTTCAAGAGTGATTTACAAGGGATAAGTGATAGCCTTTTCTATTCATTTCAAGACACTTTAATGCGTCTATACTATGACCCGATTCTATGGAATGACAATAATCAAATGCTTGGCGACACGGTATACATTCAATTAGCCAATGACCAAGTAGACCAAGTTCAATTTATTGAGAATGGCTTTGTAAGTATGCAATCGAAAGGCAAACTATTTGATCAAATAAAAGGTAAAACAATAAGCTCCTATTTCATTGAAAGCGAAATGAAGACCATGATTTCCAATAAGAACGCAGAGAGTCTTTACTTCGGCAAGAATGATGACGATGAATACATAGGAGGTAATTTAGCTCAATCAGAACAGATTAAAGTTTACATGCTTGATAAGGAAGTAGACAGAATTACATTCATAAAAGAACCTGAGGCCATTTTCACACCCATGAGTATGATGTCTGATGGCGATTTATACCTCAAAGGGTTTACTTGGCATAAAGCTTTACGACCCAAAGGTAAGTGGGATTTGTAATAGCTTATCCCTCGCCTATTGAAAGTAAATTAGTTTTAACCTTAGCTCATGAAAGCGCTTGATCAATTCTATGCTGCACGCAACGAACCATACAAGTCCTACTATATTGCATTAAGAGATACTATTCTAGCGATAGATGACGAGATTACTCCAGAGTGGGAATTTAAATTACCTTTCTTTTATTAAAAAGGCAAGATGTTTTGCTACTAGTGAATTTAGCCAGGCATGAATTTCATGATTGTAATTTAACAGAAGTTGACTTTACCGAAGCCATTCTAATCGATAGTACATTCAATAATTGCAATTTAGGCGGAGCTATTTTTGACAATACTCATCTTGAACGAGCAGATTTCAGAACTGCAGTAAACTTCCAAATCGACCCTGCTAATAATAAAATGAATGGGGCTAAATTTTCTATTAATGGCTTAGCTAATCTATTGATGAAGTACAAGCTGATATCGAATAGCTTAATAAATAGTCTCTGGAGTATAGATTTCATCCTCTTGAAGAATCTCTTTATACTTTTTCATCTTCTTGGCTTGACGTGCCTTCTTGTTTAGTTTAGAGAAGATAAATGAGATTGGGTTAGCAAATGGCTTGGGTTCTGGCTCAACAGGGTCACCTTCAATTTCTCTAAAGCCTGCGTAAGGGGAAATCTTTTGTTTCTCTGCTTTCTGATTAAGCATGGCCCTCTTCAGCATTGTTCTATTAAGTGGCCAAGGAACAACCATCGCTTCTTTTAACAAGAAGGTATCGGGAACCATATTGACCAGTATCCTGAAATTTTCTCCGCTTAATGTGTCTGGTATAGTATAAGTCACTGTTTTGTATCCTATACTTGAAAACTTAATAGTATCGCCTTGATTTACTTTCAAATTAAAGCTTCCATAAACATCCGTTACGGTTCCTTTATAGGTAGACATATCTGCTACACTTACATTATAAACAGGTGTAGATCCATTAACTACTTTCCCGGACAAATCAATACTTGATTCTTGTCCAAAACCAATAGAAACGATTAACATAAATAGTAAAACGAAAAATAGTTTATTCATTGATAAATCAAAAATAAGGCATCCACTTTTTCAAACACATATTGCGAGATACAAAACTTGTTAAATAAGGTGGAATTACTTTTTAAAGTGTTTTAGATTCAAGACTTCTCTATCTTTTAATGACCTCCATCTTCCTCGAGGAAGATCCTTCTTGGTTAAGCCGGCAAACACCATTCGATCTAATTTTTCAACAACATATCCATAATGTTCAAAAAGTCGACGCACTATTCTATTCTTACCCATGTGAATCTCAATACCCAAGGTTGTTCCATCCTTAGTGTCTACATAAGCTAGCTCATCTATCCTAGCCATTCCATCTTCTAATTCGGTTCCTTCTTGCAAAGCTTCAAAATGATCTTGGCTCAAAGGCTTATTCAAAACGGCCTTATAAATTTTTGCCATGCTATGAGAAGGGTGTGTTAATTTAAGCGACAAGTCACCATCGTTTGTAAGCAATAATACACCACTGGTATTTCTATCTAAACGTCCAACGGGATACAACCTCACTTCATATGGAAGACTCAATTTTGCAGAAACATTTTTCACCAAGTCCATTACCGTTTTCCGATCCTTTTCATCATCGGTTGTTGTAATATATCCTTTTGGCTTATTGAGTAATATGTACACTTTTCGTTCAGGTTTAACTGGACGCCCCTCATACTCCACCTTATCTGATGGCTTCACTTTCATACCAACTTCAGTAACCAGTTTTCCGTTTACTTTAATTAAACCTTGACTGATATACTCGTCGGCTTTCCGACGAGAGGCCACACCTGAGTGGGCTAGAAACTTATTTAAACGCATCTCCGTAGGAATCTCTTTTTGCTCTTCCTGATTGTTTGGCTTCTTTTTGTATGGTCCTTTTTTAGACATTATTTGCGCTTTTTAAGATGTTAAGTGAATTGGGTCCCTCATTAAACAGCAAATCGACGATGCTTAAGTTGGGTAAAAAACCCGTTCGGTCTTCAAATACTTGTAGGTATTTAATAGCTACTTCTACTGGCTTTCGGGGTAAAAAATGTGAGCGGTAATCCAGAATTGAATCCTCATAAACTTTTTCGAATTTTTCCGTAAAATTAAATTGAATATCCATTTTTAAGAGTTCTGCAATCAATTGAAAGAGTGCCCAATTAAAATCGAACAAATTCTCATACTTCTCACTAAATATTACGTCGAATTTATCTTCATAGTACTCAAAATATGGTGAACGTCTATAAGCTGACGTCAGACTATTCCAATGATCCTTTAACCAAGTATGGTCATAGCTAATTTTCGTTCCTTTATAAAACTTTTTACCATCCTTGCCTCCTGCTACTGGAACTGATAGCACTAATTTACCATTTGGGCCAGTAACTTCACATCGATTTCGAAAACTAGATTTTTCAAAAAACTCGTGCTTTTCAATAAGCACTTCGTTAAACTGTGTCAAAAGCTGGTAAAAAGCTAAATTGCCTAAGTAAGGGAGTTCAATTAAGAGTTTTTTTGCCATATCTTCGCAAAGATATTCATAGAATTCAAGAATAATGGCGCAGAATAGAAAAAGGCTGGTTTTATTTTTTTTGATTTTGCTTCCTCTCATGGGTTTAAATGCAAAATCTTTAGATTTCTACTTTACCGTTAAGCGGTATTTAGAACCTAATACGCAACAAGACTATGTTGAATTAGCCTATCTAATTCCTGGCAATATCCCCTATTATAAGGAACAGACTCCTAATCAATTTCAAGCAAGAGTTTTATTGGTAGTAGATTTAGTAAACTCAGCTCAAGAAACGGTATTCAATCACTCTTACATCATTGAGTCTCCGATATATATGGATAATCCAGAGCGCTTATCCAATCTGAGTGATGTACTAAATATTCAATTGCCTTCCGACAGTTTAGATATTCAAATTCAAGTTTTAGATTTGCATGATTCAACTGCTTATTTCACCGATAGAATTGCCCTAAACCTACTTCCTCAAAAGAGTGAATTACTTTCAGATGTTTCATTAATCTCTTCGAAGAAAGAAGGCCGAGCCGGTGATTTGTTTTTCAAAGGCGGACACCTATTTGTTCCAAAATTCATTAACTACTTCCCTACTGAAGTTACCAGACTTGGTTTTTATGTGGAAGCTTATCAACGAGAAGAGATAAAAAAATGTTTAATAAAGTATTTCATTAGTGATGAGAATAATGTAGTTATTGAAAAGTATTCCAATTATAAAAAGCTGAATGAAGAGAGTTTTGACGCCTTGTATACCGAATTTGATATCAGTGCCCTTCCCTCAGGCAACTACTATATATATGCAGAGTTAAAAGATGAAACGAATACCCTATTAGATAGAAAACGGATGTACTTTCAACGCATGAATCAACTCGATGAAAGTGAGTTAGATAATGTGGACTACTATGAATTGAACGTCATTAAAAACAACTTTGCCAAGAAGTACGACTTGCGTAATATCTCACATCACATGAAGGCATTGAAGCCTATTGCTGATGAATTTGAAAAAGCAGCTATTGATGGAGTCATAAAGAGTCAGGAATTAGATTTAATCCATAATTACTTCTATAGTTTTTGGAGCAAACGAGATTATAAGAGTCCCAAAGAACGATGGATAGAGTATGCCGAAAAACTACAGTTCGTCGATCAAGAATTTGGAAACTCTTTGATAGAAGGACATGAAACTTCAAGAGGAAGAGTCTATCTGCAATATGGCAAGCCCCTAGAACGTATAGAGCGAAATACTGCGAGTTATGGGTATATCGAGATATGGAGATATGACAGGATAGACGGACAAGGGAATATTGAGTTTTTATTTATTGAAAATAATATCTTCGATGATGAATTTCAGTTAGTACATTCTAATCTAAACAATGAAATATTTAGTAGAGAATGGTCTCAGATTTTAAAATCCAACAATTTCTAAAGCTTGATTTTACTGCTTAAAATTTTAATTTATCCATTGAGCCTGTTACCCTTAGGACTACTAAGGCTTGTACTCTATCCTGTAAAATTTAGCTTGAAGCATTTGCTTAAATATAGAAAGGAAATGATTCTTAAAAACCTGCACATTGCATTCCCTGAAAAAGACAACAAGTTCTATTATAAAATATTGGGTGAGTTTTATGACAACCTGTACTATCTCATTTCGGAGAGTGTGAAATCTTTTACTATTTCTGAAAAAGAGGCGGCTCGAAGAATGAAAGTCCTTAACCCTGAAGTACTGGACGCTTATGCCGAAAAAAATCAAAGCGCTATTATGTTGTTTGGGCATTTTAATAATTGGGAGTGGACGCCTCTTTCTTGTCCGTCGCAGATTAAGCATCAGATAGCAGCCATTTATCAACCCTTAAAGAATGTTGCCGTGAACGACTGGATTATGAATAATAGAAGTCGCACGGGAGTGATTATGATGTCTACTAAGGAGACTAAGTCATTTTACGAAAACAACAAGTTGTGTATAAGCAATACCTTCATTGCAGATCAAAGTCCTTCAAAAAAAGGTAGTGGTGAATGGGTTGATTTTTTTGGACGTAAGACATTATTCTTGGTGGGAGCTGCAGTACATGCTCAAAAGCAAAACCATCCAATGGTTTTTATCGATATTCAAAGAGTATCTCCTGGTAATTATGAAATTACCATAGAACCACTTGCCATGGAGCCTAATTCAATTACAGTCAATGAGATAGTTCAGCGATTTGCTACTCGATTGGAAAAACAAATAGGTCAAAACCCAGGTAGTTATCTTTGGAGCCACAACCGATGGAAACATCAATTTGAAGACTTTAAAACCGCTGTAGCATGAAAAGAGTAGCTGTAGTCATATTGAATTGGAATGGTAAGAAATGGCTGGAAAAATTCCTTCCTAGTGTAGTAAATAATAGCAACAAGGAACTTGCTGATATTATTGTGGTAGATAATGCCTCAACAGATGATTCTTTAGCCTTTTTAAATGAGAATTACCCCGAAGTAAAGCAAATAGTTCTTGATGCTAATTTTGGATTCACAGGAGGTTACAACAGGGCTATAGCACAATTAGAACATGAATATATTGTCTTACTTAATAGTGATATTGAAGTGAGTCCGAATTGGATAGAACCCATTATTCGGCTAATGGATAGCGATCAAAAAATAGCCGCTTGCCAACCCAAAGTATTGAGCTATAACTCGCCAGAAAACTTTGAGTATGCTGGTGCCGCAGGTGGTATGATTGATTATCTGGGTTATCCTTTTTGTAGGGGCAGAATTTTCGACACTTTTGAAAAAGACAATGGTCAATATGATGACGCAAGAAGAGTATTTTGGGCCACCGGCGCTTGCTTGTTTGTAAGAACCGAAGTGTATAAAAACATGGGGGGCTTAGATGAATTCTTTTTTGCTCACATGGAAGAAATTGATTTATGCTGGAGAATGCAAAACGCCGGATACCATGTTTGGGTAGAGCCTCAATCTAAAGTGTACCATGTAGGTGGAGGAACTTTACAGGCTGACAACCCAAGAAAGACCTTTTTAAATTTCAGGAACAACCTATTAATGATTTTAAAAAACCGGCCTTTACCCCATGCCTATTTAATCATCTTCGCAAGGTTAATTTTAGACGGCGCAGCTGGAATACAATTTATATTTAAAGGGCAGTATAGTCATTGCTTGGCAATCATAAAAGCCCATTTTACTTTTTATCGTCTGCAATTCAACTATTTGGGTAATCGTGAACCTAAAAGGAAATTAAAAACTATACATTCTCGTAGTATCTTGATACAATACTTTCTTCAAGGTAAAAAGAACTATAGAGATTTATTTTAGCTTAGTGATTCGTTGACTCTAGTCAACTGGTAACTACATACTTAGGTACCAACTTTTCATGGCTTCTAAATCTTCTCGTTGATATTGACTATCCTCTTCTAAGAGTGATAACAAACTTTCAAAATTAGATAAGGTATAAAATGGTGTTTCCACTTCTTGAAAGGCTTGATCTACTTTGGAAAAGCCATAATTAAAAATTGCCACAGCTCCTTGAATATCCGCGCCTTCTTCTTTCAAGGCATGAATGGCTTTTACCGTGCTACCTCCAGTTGAAAACAAATCCTCTACTACTAGTACTTTATCTCCTTTGCTAAGTTTTCCTTCTATCAAACTTTTCGTTCCGTGTGCTTTCGCCTTTGAACGCACATAACAAAATGGTAAATCTAAAAAGTCGGCTAACAATGCACCATGAGCAATACCTGCCGTAGCCACACCAGCTATGAGATTAACCTCTTTAAATTCCTCTTTTAAAAGTGCAGCAAAACTTTCTTTTATGAAGCTTCTCGCTTCCGGATAAGCCAAGCTAATTCTATTATCACAGTATATGGGAGACTTAATGCCGCTAGCCCAAGTAAACAAATCTTGAGGATTCAGCTTTATGGCTTTTATTTCTAATAAATAATTGGCAACTTTGAGGGCAATATCTTTCCTGTAAATCATGAAGCAAAGCTATAAAATTTTCATAAACAATATCGTTGTAATCTTAGCTCAACACAAGCAAGGATTCAAACTACCGAAGCGTATAGATAACATTACTATTTATACAATAAATAAGGCATCCTATTTAGAAAAGCTGATTACTGCCATAGAAATTGGAAGTATTTCTGAAAACTTAATCATTCTCTCTGATGATATAGATTGGTTGCATGAGAATTTCCTAAATAAATTTAAGATTATTGTAGCTGGCGGTGGTTTAGTTACCAATGAAGAAGGCAAGGTCCTCATGATGTTCAGAAAGAAAAAATGGGACTTACCTAAAGGGAAAATTGAGAAAGAGGAAAGTATTAGGGACGGAGCAATTCGAGAAATTGAAGAAGAAACAGGCGTTAAGGTTCTTAGTATTAATCGTAAATTAGGAAAAACATATCACACCTATAAGCTAAAGGATAATTGGGTTTTGAAAGAAACACATTGGTTCTTAATGGAAGGCGAGGGTTCATGTGAACTTATCCCTGAGACTAAAGAGGGAATCGAAAAAGTTGAATGGTGTTCTAAGAAAATTGTTAAAGCTCATTTAAAAAATAGTTATGTTTCTATCCGAGATGTTTTCGACTATAAAAAACTATAGTTTCCTTACTCTATTCTTTACCGTTCTTTTGAGCATCCAAATAGGGCAAGCTCAAGTGACTCTATCCGAACAAGCTGAAATTAGTATTCTTACCTGTTCCAAAGGTGACGATTTATATAACACTTTTGGACATACTGGGATTCGCGTTAAAGATGAAAACCAAAATATAGATATTGTATTCAATTATGGAATGTTTTCATTTGGAGGAAGTTCATTTAACGACCAAATGAAGTTTGGAGTTAAGTTTGTTCGTGGTAAACTAGAATATTGGCTAGGCGTACAGAATTTTCCTAATTTTCTTTCTAGCTACCAAAATCAACAGCGATGGGTATATGAACAAGTGCTGGATTTAGATCAAAGCCAAAAACAAGGCTTGTTTAATGCCCTCATAATAAACTTCGAACCTGAAAACAGGGCTTATCAATACGACTTCTTTTTTGACAACTGTTCTTCTCGTGTTCGAGATATGCTAGTAGACGCTATAGGTCCCGTGTTTGGAGATGAAGGCTCCCCCATTCATGAGCCTAGTGACGAAAGCTACATTGATCTTATCAATCCATATATTGTTGGAAAGCCTTGGCTTGACCTTGGTATGGATGTAATGTTGGGCTTGCATTCAAGTCGTAAAGCGAGTCATTATGAATTTATGTTTCTTCCTTATCATTTGAGAGATCAAATTAGCTTGGCAGAGAATCTTGTGAAGAGTGAAAAAATGATAGTAGATGTTGCTGACAGACCAATTGGCATTTCTACTTTTTCATGGACTTCGCCAGTTGTCCTCTTCAGCATATTATTCATTTTAGTAAGTGGACTTAGTTATTTCAATTGGAAGAAAGGAAAACATTGGTTTGCCGTAGATAGAGTTTTACTTTTCCTAAGTGGACTCATTGGTTGCCTTTTCCTTTTTATGTGGTTTGGTACTGACCACTTACCCGCTCATATAAACTTGAATATGTTTTGGGCATTCCCCCTAAATTTGCTTGCCTTGTTCTTTGTCAAGAAAAGCAAATGGCAAATGTATTTTAAGTTTGCTGCAGGTCTTTGCACATTCATTTTTCTAGCTTGGTTTTTAAGTCCTCAGCAATATCATTACTCCATAATCCCATTGGCCGCTATGTTTTTGGTTCGCCATCTCAAGTTAGTTGACTTTTTAAGCAAAGCCAAAGCAGCATAAGCGTTTGTTTTTATACCTTAATTTTCTGTACTTTAGAAAGGAATACAAATTATGAGATTAGAAGATCATTATATCAATCGAAGCAGTTGGTTAAGAGCTGCAGTTTTAGGTGCCAATGATGGCATCCTATCAACAGCCAGTATTGCAATTGGTGTAGCCGCGGCAAGCGATCTTCGAAACCCGATAATTCTTGCAGCATTGGCAGGTTTGGTTGCTGGTGCATTATCTATGGCTGCTGGCGAATATGTTTCTGTAAGCTCTCAAGCTGATATTGAAGAAGCTGATCTAGAACGAGAAAAGAATGAATTAGAAACTATCCCTGAAATTGAGTTGATAGAGTTAGCTAAAATTTATGAGCAACGTGGCTTGACAAAAGAAACGGCATTAGAAACTGCCAAACAACTAACTGCGCATAATGCATTAGAAGCGCATGCTCGAGATGAATTAGGCATTAATGAGATTACCACGGCAAGACCTTTAGAGGCTGCATTAGCATCGGGAGCTTCTTTTGTAGCTGGAGGAATACTTCCATTCTTGGTCGCTATTTTTCTCCCATTAGAACAAATGGTCTTACTTCAATATTTAACAGCAACTGTTTTCTTAGCTATACTTGGAGGAATTAGTGCTAAAACGGGTGGTTCAAGTATAGGAAAAGCTGTTCTTCGCATAAGCTTTTGGGGAACTATAGCCATGGGCTTAACTGCGCTAGTGGGCTATTTGTTTAATGTAAATATGGGAGGCTAATTTAAAATTTATCCTTGATATAAGCTAAGCACAAATCTATAGTGGCTTGAATTCCTTTCTTATGCGTTCTTTCGATACCATGAGAAGCCGAAACTCCCATTCCAATTAAGCTAACTCGGAAATCATTACCTGCTCTTAAAGCGGCACTTCCATCTGAACCATAAAATGGATAGATATCCTGGCAATAAGCAATCTTATTCTTATCAGCCAATTGCACTAGTTTCTTGCGCATTTCATAATCATAGGGTCCACTAGAATCCTTGGCACATATACTACATAAGGTTTCTCTACCTGCTTGCTGGTCGCCAACAACAGCCATATCCAGGCATAGCATTTCATCTACAGTATCTGCATAACCTGCAGCAGCACCGTGTCCTACTTCCTCATAATTAGAAAAGAATAATTGCACTGGAATATCTTTAGATTTCAAGGCTTTTACTACTTCAAAGAGTACAAAACAGCTTGCCTTATTATCCATAAACTTACTCTTGATGAATCCACTTTTAGTTTCTGTATAATGAGGCTCAAAGCAAACAAAATCTCCAATGGATATTCCCAATTTCTCTACTTCTTTGACACTTTCTACTTCCTCATCAATTCGGATATGCATGTTCGTGATTTCACGCTTCTTGCTACCCGATTCTCTATTTACGTGAACAGCAGGATTATCCAACAAGAATGTTCCTGTGAGCGTCTTTCCTTTTAGCGTATGAACACGCACATAACAGCCTTCGAAACTGGGCAATAATAAGCCCCCCACGTTACTGATTCGCAAAGTGCCATTTGCATTAATATGAGAAACTATTCCTCCTAAAGTATCTACGTGTGCAGCTAGCACTAAAGTAGGATTCTTGCCTAAATCGCATACCACGGCACCCTTTGCTGTATAGCGCGGGGATAATCCATAGTCGCTTAATGTTTGATGAATAAAAGCACAGGCCTCTTTCGTATATCCAGAAGGAGAATCAATGTTCACTAATTGTTTAAGCAAATCCGTATTCATAGTTGAATTGTTTGACTTAAAAATCGAATTTGATACCTTGAGCTAATGGTAACTCTTTACCATAGTTAATGGTATTTGTTTGACGACGCATATATGCTTTCCAAGCATCAGAACCAGATTCTCTTCCTCCTCCAGTTTCTTTCTCGCCACCAAATGCGCCACCAATTTCAGCACCACTTGTTCCTATGTTTACATTAGCAATTCCACAATCACTACCTGACACACTTAGAAATTCTTCCATCTCTCTCATATTTGTAGTCATGATAGCTGAACTTAAACCTTGAGGCACATCGTTCTGCATAGTGATTGCTTCATCTAACGTTTTATACTTCATGATGTATAAAATTGGTGCAAAAGTTTCATGTTGAACAATAGCATATTCGTTTTTCACTTCAGCAATACAAGGTTTTACATAACAGCCACTTTCGAAAGCTTTTCCTTCTAACACTCCACCTTCAACAACAAATTTTCCACCTTGTTTTTCTACTTCAGCAATACTATTTAAGTATTGTTTTACTGCCTCTTTATCAATTAAAGGCCCCATATGACTATTCTCATCTAATGGATCTCCAATTCTCAATTGGCCATAAGCTTTTTCTAAACTTGCTTTTACTTTATCATACATGCTTTCGTGAATGATTAATCGACGAGTAGATGTACATCTTTGACCACATGTTCCTACAGCACCAAATACAGCTCCAACTAATGTAGAATCAATATCTGCGTTTTCAGTAATGATAATTGCATTGTTTCCTCCTAACTCGAGGAGGCTTCTTCCTAAACGACGACCAACTGCTTCTCCTACCAATTTACCCATACGCGTGCTTCCTGTAGCTGAAACTAAAGGCACTCGTTTGTCATTGGACAACAACTCGCCTATTTTATAATCCCCATTCACTATACAAGAAACCCCTTCAGGCACATTGTTTCTTGCAAAAACCTTATTTACAATATGCTGACAGGCAATACTACATAAAGGCACTTTTTCCGATGGCTTCCACACACAAACATCTCCAGCTATCCATGCTAAAGCCGTATTCCAACACCAAACAGCTACTGGAAAGTTAAACGCTGAAATAATTCCAACTACTCCCAAAGCGTGCCATTGTTCATACATTCTGTGATTAGGTCTTTCAGAATGCATAGTCAATCCATGTAATTGTCTAGACAGACCAACTGCAAAATCGCAAATGTCTATCATCTCTTGAACTTCTCCATATCCTTCTTGAAGGCTTTTACCCATTTCATAAGAAACCAATTTCCCCAAGGCCTCTTTATGAATTCGCAACTCCTCCCCAATCTGTCTTACAATCTCTCCTCTTGCCGGAGCTGTCCATTTTCTCCATTCCTGAAATCCTTTAAGAGCAACTTTCATTACTTCTTCATATTCCTCTGATGTTGCGCATGTGGCACTAGCTATAACTTCTCCGTCTACTGGCGAACTTGATATTAATCTTTCTCCTTTCCCAGCCAGCCAATTACTACCTGTGCTAACTCCTGAATTAGAAGTTTCTATATGTAATTCTTTCAAAAAATCTTTCATGACAATCTCTACTTTAGTTAGAGCGTCAAAGATAAGATAAAATGCTCGTCAACACAAGCAATATTTTTTGTACATTGAGGCGGAAAGCAAAAAAACAAACATTATGAAATATTTACTTTACGGCGCCAATGGATATACGGCTCAATTAATTATACAAGAAAGTTTAAAAGCTGGTTTACAACCAGTTATAGCAGGGAGGTCAGCTGATAAAATTAAAAAAATTGCTAAGCAGTATGCTTTAGATTATACGGTATTCGATCTAAGTAATAAAGAGAAAATAGAACAAGAATTGAAAGATTTTTCCTTGTGTTTAAATGCTGCAGGACCTTTTAGTCAAACGGCAAAGCCAATGATAGAAGCCTGTATTGCATCGAATACTCACTATTTAGATATAACTGGAGAAATTAATGTATTTGAGTTAGCAAAAAGTTACGGGAAACAAGCAACAGAAGCAGGCATTTGCGTAATGCCGGGTGTGGGCTTTGATGTTGTTCCATCTGATTGTCTGGCAAACTATTTAAAAGAGAATCTTCCTTCTGCAACTCATTTAGAATTAGCTTTTACCTCCATCGGAGGTGGTTTGTCTCATGGAACGGCAAGTACAATGGTTGAAAATTTAGGAGAAGGGAGTGCTGCAAGAGTGGACGGTAAAATTAAAAAGGTGGACTTAGGTCATCTCTCAAAAAAGATTGATTTTGGAGAAGTTAAGCATTATGCCATGACCATTCCTTGGGGAGATGTATCTACGGCCTACACTTCCACCAAAATACCAAATATTGTCGTTTATACTGGCGTACCTAAAAGAGTGACCAAAATGGTCAAGTTTCAAGCTTTGTTTAATCCTATCTTAAAAACCTCTTTAGCTAAAAAAGTTGCGCAGAACTGGATTGATAAAAACCTGTATGGTCCTAGTGCGAAAGAAAACCAAACAGGAAAATCATTACTTTGGGGTAAAGTATGGAATGAAAAAGGAGAAGAATTTTCAGCTAGACTTCAATGCAAAGAAGGCTATCTGTTAACCGCCTTAACTAGTGTGAACATCTGTACTAAAGTACTGAATAAGCAGCTTAAAACGGGGTATCAAACTCCTGCAAGTGCTTATGGACATGGCTTAATTTTAGAGATTTCTGGAAGTCAATTGACCAACAATTAAAAGAGCAAATAGAATTTAACATTCCCGTTAAGTATTCCTATTATTTTAATTAACTTTGCATCCTTTATTTTATCCGTAAATAACTTAAATATCACTTAATGAAATTATCTGAATTTGACTTCCAATTAGAGCATGAAAAAATAGCCTATTACCCACCAAAGAAAAGAGGTACTTCTAAATTGATGGTTGTGAATAGAGCTGATGGCACTATTGAGCATAAGACTTTCGAAAATTTTCTAGAATATTTCGATGAAGGAGATGCGGTAGTTGTTAATAATACCAAGGTTTTCCCAGCAAGACTTTTTGGTCATAAGGAAAAGACGGGTGCTAAGATTGAGGTATTCTTGTTAAGAGAATTGAATGCTGAGCAACGTTTATGGGATGTATTAGTAGACCCAGCAAGAAAAATTAGAGTTGGAAACAAATTATATTTTGGTGAAGATGAGACTTTGGTAGCTGAAGTAGTTGACAATACAACTTCTCGTGGAAGAACGGTACGTTTTTTCTATGATGGAGATGAAGAAGCTTACAAAAAAGCTTTGTTTGGTTTAGGAAATACTCCATTGCCCAAATATATCAAGCGTGAGCCAGAAGCTGTGGATACAGAAAGATATCAAACCGTATATGCCAAAGAAACAGGCGCAGTAGCGGCACCAACAGCAGGATTGCATTTCACTGAAGAGATGATGAAAATGTTGGAGATCAAAGGAGTGGATATTGCTGAACTAACCTTACATACAGGTTTAGGCACGTTTAGATCTATTGAAGTAGAAGATTTAAGCAAACATAAAATGGATGCTGAATACTATAAGGTGAATGAAACAGCCATGAATATGGTTAATAAAGCTATGGATGGTAAATGTCGAATTTGTGCTGTAGGTACAACTTCAATGCGTTCTATGGAAAGCTCTGTTTCTGCTCATGATCAATTGAAAGCTTCTGAAGGTTGGACAAATTTATTCATCCACCCTCCTTACGAGTTTAAAATAGCAAACTGTTTGTTGACCAATTTTCATTTACCAAAATCTAGTTTGATTATCATGGTAAGCGCATTTGCTGGTCATGAATTGACTATGAAAGCTTATGAAGAAGCCATCAAGATGGATTATCGCTTCTATTCTTATGGAGACGCAATGTTAGTTATTTAGGATAACATTCCTCAAGTAAAAAGCAATAATTTGAATTGAATTATTACTTTGATTCGAAACATGAAAGCTATTCAACTTTTTATATTTTCTTTCCTTTTCACCTTGACATTTGGTCAAATTGATGACACTAGTAAAGTTACTGTCGTTGATATGGAAACTATTGAGTTCTATGACCAAAAGACCTTTGACTTGTGCTATAAGCCTAGTTGGTTTAATGAAGACTCAGCAGTGAAAGCATCTGTATATATGCAGAAGATTGACATCCCTAGTTTAAGCGATGTAGATGTTATTAGTTCTATGGAACTAATTCCGACGACCTTCCCATTAACATTCAACAATGTAGTTAAGCAACACATTGATCAATTTTCTACGAACAGAAGGTTATTGGTGTCAAGAAGTTTAGGAATAGGCGAATATTATTTCCCCATATTTGAAGAAGTGCTGAGTAAGTATGGACTACCTGACGTACTCAAATATTTGCCCGTCATAGAATCGAGTTTAAATCCGTTTGCGAAATCTCATGCAGGTGCTTTAGGGATATGGCAGTTTATGCCTAGGACAGGTAAAAGTTTAGGTTTAGAGCAGAATGATTTTTATGACGAACGAAGAGACGTTCATCAAGCGACAGAAGCAGCTGCACAATATTTAAAAACTCTGTATAACATTTACGACGATTGGTTGTTAGCATTAGCAGCATACAACGCTGGTCCAGGCAACGTGAATAAAGCAATTGGACAATCTGGTGGCAAGACTACTTTTTGGGAGATTAGACCTTATTTGCCTCGCGAAACCAGAGAGTACGTTCCGAAATTTACTGCTTGTGTGTTTGTCATGCACTTTAGTGAGTTTTATAAAATACTTCCACAAAAACCATCTGAAGACTTATTTGTTTCCGATACTATTTTAATCAAAGACAAATTAACTATCCGATATATTTCAGAGTTAACGGGAATTGATAGTGCTTATTTACAATTTATAAACCCAGCATTGAAAGCAGGAATCATTCCTAAGCGCCTAGAAGGTTATCCTTTAAATATACCCATCAACTTTGCTGGTCAATTTGCAGCGCTTAAAGACTTCATGCACACCGACCCGTATTTAGCTGAAATAAAAGCTGAGGTGGCAGACGTTGCAGTACCTGAATACAAAGTATATAAGGTCAAAAGCGGGGACACCTTAGGGCATATCGCTATGAAACATGGTGTGGGTGTTTCTCAAATTAAGAAGTGGAACTCTTTAAAGAGTGACAATCTCAAGATTGGTCAAAAAATAGTGCTTTACATTTAGCGGACTACACTAAACTTTCTACTTACAATTGATTTTCCGTCATTCACCGCAACTATATACATCCCTTCGCTGTATGCGCTAGTACTCCATTTTAATTGATGCTTCCCTTCATTCAATTCACCATCTACGAGGGTTTCCATATACACCCCTAAAAGATCGAATACTTTCATTGAAATATTAGATTTAGCGGTGAGATCCAAAGAGAGTTTAATCGATGAGCTACTTGGGTTTGGAAATGGAAACCCAAGCACTATGCACTCAAGCTCATTTACAGCCTTAATACCCACCTCAAATTGCTTCGTAGAGTATATTCCACCACCATGTGTAGACACTACAATGTTTTTATCGAATGTTCGGGAGGTAATCATACTAACTGGCACGTTACCAATTTCATTAATTGCTTGTCTTTCCCATATCGTATTCTCTGCTTGAAGTTCATTAGTTGCAAACAAACCTGAAGTTGTTCCGGCAAAATAAATAGTATCCTCATTATCTTGATACAAGTGCATCCAATTTACCGAAGGCCCTGCTCCGCTGCCATCAGGATTCTCTTCTAAGGAGCCACTAATATTTGTCCAAGTATCTCCCCCATTATTAGTAAAGAATATGCTTTCAGTTTCATAATTTGAATAAGACAATAAGACTTCATCTTCGTTGTTTGGATTAGGAACAATACTACTTACATAAGCCCCACTAGGGAGGTTACTTTGCTTTAGGTTTTCCTTTAATAATGTTCCGGTAAGTAATCCGCTTAGCTTAAAAACTATACCGTTATGCGTACCGTAATACAACACATCGCTATTTGCCTCACTCATACCTATTGCACTTATATAATTCGGCGTACCACTTATTCCTGCATTACTTATACTTTCGTTAATCCTTGTCCATCCTTGTCCAAGTGCGTTGTATTCATCATTTATTAAAGGAATGACATCTAAGCTATCGTTCTTCCAAATATATCTCCCTGCAGGTAAATACATCGTATTATCATCATTTGGGTCAAGAATAAAAGGATTAATAAACCTATAATCTGCACCACCTATGGGATCAATTCTAGTTAGGCCTGTCGTTTGTCCGTTTTGATCAATATCAAACTTAAACGTTTTTCCTCCCTGCCAAGAAACATACACACTGCTTTGATTTTCTGCAATGGCACAATAGGCTCCATCGCCATAAAAGGTATTCACCCAAGCGTCATTAGGGTCGATAGAATTCGTTAACCACGTACCATTGTCTTGCAGTCCACCTATAATAAAATCTGAATTAGTGTTGCCCTGTTCGATAGCTACCGTGTAGAACTGTGAAGTACCGTATCCATTATTCATTGATTCCCATGAAATACTCGATGCTAAACAATCTCGAGTAATAGATAATCCCCCATCATGGGCTGAAATCATTACTGAATCATTACTAGGTAAAAATGTTAAAACATGATTGTCAGGATGGTGATTGGGCCATATATAATTAGAAGGGTTAAGCGCATCACACTGGTAACCCCCTATCCACTTATAATTAGTAGTACTTTGAAAAGCATCAGTACTTCGATACAGATTTGTTCCTCCTATAAAAACTAAATCCTCTACACTTGGATGATAGGCAATTAGCAAATCATAGGAATTCTGGGATTGGAAGTAGCCAAAATTAAAATCATAGAACCCCAAACAATCACCGTCAGGTAAGTTTACTGTACGATCTTCCCAAGTCCCATTCATTCCACTCCCATCACCAGATAGGTAGGTGTAATGCCATAGTTCATGATTATCCACTGAAGGATTAGTAGTAGCATCTACAATGAATAATAATTCATTAATATCAAACGGATTAAAATCACATTCATTTCTTCTAAAACTAGCAGGGAATCCATTCGGGGTAATATCTACCCAAGTAATCCCATCAGTTGAACGCCAGATACCTGCATTTTGAGCATCAGCGCTTAAGGTTGCATAATACTCCCCGTTATCATTTACGACTACTGAATTTTGATTCCCAAAATTTACATAATTAAAGCCATTGGGAGAGCCGTCTGCTATCAACACATTCTGCCATGAATTTCCGCCATTCTGAGAAATAAAGATACCAGCAAAGCTTGCCACCACAATGTCTCCATTTACGGGGTTAACTTTAACATCTTGGACGTACTTGAAATCGCCTAAATTACTTACTAAGTTAGAACTATCATTTAATGTTGAGATCAAGATACTCCAAGTTGCACCATTATCGATAGACTTATAAATACCATGGCCTTCTAAATCTGCACTATTACCACTTAACTCACCAGTACCATAATACCAAGTATCTTGAAAACCAATTCGAACATCTTGTGCAATAGAAGTGATCGAGTGCAACATCAGATTAGTAGTTACTTTATTAAAAGATTGTCCTCCATTTTCAGAAATCCATAATCCTCCACTTACTCCACCCGCGAGGATTCTATTTTCATTATTTACATCTAAGGCAAGGGCTCTAGTACGACCACCAATATTCACAGGTCCTCTTTGCTGCCAAGTTAAATCACTTAGCGACTTCCTTATCGGCAAATTACTAATAAATTGAAATTCGGCTTGAGTAATATCTGCAGGAATTTCTCCACTTAATGGATTATGTAGGCGCTGCCATTCATAATCTTGTCGTGCCAAACCATTCTCGCCATCTCCTAGAGAATAGACATCCGTAATTTCATGTTGATCATTCGGATTTGTACAGGCGGACACAGCCAATAAAAAAATACCAAGGAGTATATACTTCATCATTGACTAAAAATAAAAAACTCCAAGCAGAAACTAGGAGTTTTTTAATATTTAGTGTAATATAAAATTACTTTTTGAAATATTTCTTAGCACCATAAGCAGCCAAGCCACTTAATAACAAGGCAATACCTCCATCAATTGGAACACCAGCTGGTGGTGGTGGCGGTGGTGGTGGTGCTACTTGTGCACATAACATGCCTACTGCAAAAGGTGCAACTAACAACACTGTAAGCGCAAATATCTTTATTAAATTTATGTTTCTAATAGGTCTCATTTATTTCGTATTTCGGGTTAAAGATACAAAAATTGAGCAGAAACCTAAATTTCTGCTCACTTTTCATGTTTTATTTTGTTAACAAAATTGTTTTATGCACAACTTGGTCAGCAATTTGAACTTTAACTAAGTAGTATCCATTTGCCCAATTAACATTTTGGATAGTTTGTTTACCACTAGATTCAACATTCACATTTACAATTTCCTGACCTAATAAGTTATAGATTGCTGCTTCAACTTCACCTTGATTTACATTCACAAAGTTAAGTGTAACGTTTCCGTCAGCTTCATAGATAGCTAAGCTTCCATTTCCTACTTCAACAATAGAAGTTGTTTTGGCAGCCACGTCGATTATTTGAGAAGCAATAGCTTCACATAAATCGTTCGAAGCAAATACTTCAACTACATATTGACCAGCATTAACAAACTGATAATTGAATAATTCTGTTTGCGCTACTACTTGACCATTAATAGTCCATTCGAATGCAGTTGCATCAGCACCGTTGAATTCAAAATCAATTGACTCACCAGCTTCAATTCCACTAGCACTTGAAATAATACCTGCAGTTACCGCAGTTACTTCATCAATAGTAAAGTCATATAATTGAGATCCACCGTATACATCAAACACTTCGATTGTGTAATCACCAGCAGCCAATGCATTAGAAGAACCATCTAAGATTCCGTTATCTACAACGTTTCCGTCATTAGTTACTTCAAACGCTCTACCATCGTTAGTATTTTCAATGATTGCACCATTTGTATTCTCACAAGTTGGCTCAACTAAATTGAAGCTAGCAGGTAAAACAAAATGAATTACAAATCTATCCGTGCCGTTCTGTGAAGGGTCTGTATTAAAAGTGTAATCACCGTCAGCTACATTATGGAAAACAGCTTCAACAAGATCTTCTATGTAAATAGTAGTGTTAGCAGGGAAATCATTCATTCCAGCAAAATTCAAGCTAGCTGTAGTAGAACTTGGTGCAAGTAATCCCATAGGAACAGAAGTTCCTAGATCATTCAAGTTCAAGCCATTTACTCCCATCATTTCTGAATTGCTTCGAGTATACAATGTTGGTTTGCCAGCATCACTTTCACGTTTAGCACAATCACCTTTAACATCAAATTGATCTGTAGTTGTAGAGCTATAATATACATAAGTAACATCAGCACCAACTCCATTAATATTCACTTCAAGATCTAATCTGTAATCAAACCAATCATTTGATTTAGAAAAACTAGTGTCCGTAGATGCAATTCTAAAGTTGCTACCTGGATTATAAGTAGCCCCACCTGGCGCAACATATGCAGTAAATCCTTGCATAACTGGAATTTCATCTCCACTCATTAAAGCAGATTGAAAAGTTCCACCATAAGGATCACTTGAAGATTGATAATATTGTACAGAAGATATTCCACTAAGAGACCCAGAATTTCCATCTTCATAAACCGCATCAACATCCATTGGAGATGGAAAAGGGTTTGTTAACAAATGGTACCCTTGAGCACTAATCACACCACTCGGTGTATTTGTAAGTGCGTATGACACTCCTGAATTAGGAGCACCTGTCACTGATATAGTCGAAGAATTATTCATCCATCCAGAATATCCTCTACCTGGAGCTAAAGCACTTGAACTTGCATTAAGTGCATACCATCCTTCTTGAGAACAAGCAGTAGGGAAAGGAGAATTTTCTCTCCACTCCAATAAATTAGAGTAAGGAGACGCTGGATCAATCGTATCAGGATTACATGTTGATGTAGGAACAATATAACCTAAAGGATATACTGTATAGGTGTTATCCAATCCAGAAACAACTGAACCACTAACAGCTGATCCAAAAAATCTTTGTCCTAAGCCACTAATGTGTCCGTCAGGAATAAAACGATTTACAGTTAAATCTCCACTATATGTACCAGCACCTTGCCAATCGTTTAAATAAGCAGTTCCTAACAAAGCAGAATTCAAGCTAAATGAACCATTATTTGTAAATGTACCTGCAGTAAGAA
>ERZ887849.324-NODE-324-length-52425-cov-8.090758_pt1 | contig 52425 bp, 54 predicted proteins | sample MGYA00521267_ERZ887849 | MGnify/ENA primary metagenome ERZ887849 (study PRJEB32303, sample SAMEA104408601) | aquatic metagenome | biome: Brackish water; feature: Pelagic; material: water | place: Baltic Sea | collected 2014-06-06T16:11:00 | depth 2,863 m ... | reverse complement strand
CTACAAATTAGAGATAAAAAAAGCCCAACCGTAAAGCTGGACTCTTTTATTACCTGAATATATTCTACATGGCCAAATCTCCCAATTGACCAATTTGCCCTTCAAATTCTTTTAACATTTTGTCGACACACAATTTCAAAACATTTTGATTGGGGTTCTTTGTTTTTATAATAAGTTCACCACCTTTAGTATCCATTGATAAATGGACATATTTCACCAATTCAATTAGTTTTTCTGGACCTTCGAGTTCAAATTCTGTGAAATCCATTTTATCGACATTTGCAAATCCTGTTATCCCTTTTTTACCGAAAGACTCTGCTCCTTTTGGAACGCTAAATCCATATGAATTAGAAGCCTTATACCTAATGTTTGAATAAATATTCACTCCCTTGGAGCTCACATCCATTAATATATCCCCTTTTGTAGGAAAGTTTTTTACCATTTCGGCCAAATCCTTGCCATTAGGTCCAAATCCTGAATACATCGCAAATTCTGGATCTTTCACCTTGCTTGGATCACTGAACAAAGCCACTCCCATTTCTCCATTAACAAGATTTCCAATTTTTCCGCCAGCTAAAAGGACTATCATTTGCATTGGGCCACTATTCTTCGATAAAAAGTCTAATCCACTAGGAGCAAAATCATCTACCCAAGCTTGAAGTTTCGCCATATCAAGATTCATTGCCACCGCTATTTTAGGTTCTCCAACGCCAATTTTCTTTCGAATACTTGCCGAAGGGTCTTCTTTCATCATCATACGTTTCGTCAGATTTGCGGAAAATTGATTATCAAAAGCCACCCGCAATTGACCTTTTTCAAAATGGATATTCGCTTGGGTAAAGGATCCTCTCATCATATCGGCCAATTGTTCTTTTTTATCATCAGGTAAGCTTGCCGTTTGGTTGTTCGCTGTGATAAATTGATTGTACATGTGCGAATTAATCGAAATATCTCCACGCTGCGCCAATAGTCTTGCCCCAGAACCTTCCATTACGTCACCCGACGCCATTTCAAAAGCTTTCTTTGCCATAGCCAATTCATCGTACTCACCTGCCTTCACAAACATAATAGCTACTTTGTTTTTAATACCAACGGTCGCTTCACCATCTCTGAAATATTCGATCCCATCTTTTGAATCAAAATCGTAACCATCTAAAGTCAATACAGCTTTCAAACTATCTAAGTTTTTTACTTCAGCAAACATGTACAAAGTCGCTGGGTTTCCATCCGTAAATGGACCTTCCATGGCATAATAAAACCCTGCATAGAGATTCAATCCGCTGCTCACGCGTTTCATTTGTCCATCAATAAGTGCTCCAACCATTGGTATATTCTTGTACTCCGCTTTTTCAAAAATGGAAATCGGATCTATCGAACCAAAAACGATTACCTTATCGTTTGCATTGATAAAAGCAGATGCGCTTTCTGCAATACCTCTGTCCTCATTCCCTCCACAAGAAGAAAGGATAAGAATAAAAGAGAAAATGGAGAAAATTTTTAATAACTGTTTCATGGAATTGTTTTTCATTGTGTTATTGTGATTCAAATGTAAAATATTATTTCCATTCTCTGTGCCAAGATTGTGCCAAGATGAGTTAAATTTGTAGATGCATTTTGTTGAACCTCATTTTCTTTGGAGAGATTTCTACGTAGCGGCGGAAGACCCTCAATCACCATTCTTTGGGAGAGAATATTCCGAATTTGAATTTGAACACAAAATTTACAACTATGTCATTCATCCTCAATGGGATTCGATTGGCTCTGAAACGCTATTCATAAAGGTTTTGTATGTTGATTATGATGTCGAATATGCCATTATTGAAATGATAGGTGAATGGAACGATGCAATCGAAAATGACATTATGACCTTCAAACGTGATATCATCGAACCAATTATGGGCGACGGGATCAATAAATTTATCCTGATTGGCGAGAACGTGCTCAACTTTCATTATTCAGACGAGAGCTATTATGAAGAGTGGTTTGATGAATTGGAAGATGGCTGGGTCGCTATGATCAATTTTCACGAACATGTATTACGAGAATTTTCGAGAATTCAATTGGATCAATATTTGTTCAACGGCGGCGAATTGAACGATATAGATTGGCGAACTTTTGCACCACATCAGTTTTACAGAACGGTGCAAAAGCTTGTAGATCATAGGTTGACATAAAAAAATCCCACAAGGACATTCCTTATGGGATTCAATAATTTTATTTTAACCTTATCTCTGAATAGAAATAGTTTTAGAGTTCGCAACGTTATTTACAAAGAAGTGTACGACATACATACCGTTTTTCACATTCGAAGGAATACGAATCATTTCTTTGTTCAACCCAATATTTGAAGCATCCAATTGAGATGAATAAGCGCTTCGACCACTCATATCAACTATGTTTACACTTGTTGCTCCGCTGATTAAAGATGAATACGTAAGGTAAACCATTGAATTATTAGGAGAAAAAGAAGCGTTGAAATCACTTACCATCGCTAAATTTACTTCGTCAACTCCAGCCGTGCTTCCTATTGGATGTACAGATGTATAAATTACATCTCCAGTATTTTGACCATTGTTATTTGCTTTATTGGTAGCAATATAAAAACGAATTGTTCCCGCATCTGCCGCAGGAGCTGTCCATGTCCACAGCCATGGATTTGTACCTGAAGAACTTGCAGTCGTGTTTCCAACATAGAATCTTCCACCTCCTGAAGAAGCTGCTGTTCCACCAGATGCATTTGCATTCAGTGTTCCAACAACATTATTAGATGCATCCAAAACAGTTGCTTGGAAACCTTTCTTTGCAGGTGAGCTGGCCATACTTAAAGCCAAGTTGTACGTTTGTCCAGGAGTATAATTTGATACTGGCATAGTTCCACTGGCAAAAACAAAAAGATTCTCAGGAGTTCCGTCTTGCACTGTGCCTGAATGACACGCTGTGCAATTCCCCTCACCAGGAGCACCGGTATTACCAGGTTGGGCCCCACTTGAAAAAATGTGGTTTGTTGTGTTTTTTTGAATTACAGAATCTCCTACTTTTTCCCATGACAACGTCAAAGAAATAGCAACTAAACCTGTAAATAATAAGTAATGTTTTTTCATATGTTAGGAATTTTAATTTGCTTATTTATATATAAAATTAAGGGATTTGTATCAATTATTTAATTTGCCTTGATTTATCCAGCAAGAGAAATGGTTGGCTAGACTATCTGCAAGTTTTGGCGCACCTTGTGGCATATTCGAAACCCCTCCTTCATGACGAATTGCTTTTAAAATGTCACTTGCTCTAGCGCTAACTTGAGCATGTGTTTGCAGATTCAACCCGCTTGTACCCGATCCATCATGACAACCGGAGGTAGAACAGTTCACATCGATTATTGTTTTAATCTTCGTCTGGTAAAATACCGTATCAGGACAATTTACAGATAAGAAAGGCTCCGGAACTTTGTCTTTTTTGCACGAAGTAGGAAAGGTCAAATAGCCAAGTATTAAGATGGTAAATGCAATAAATTTTAGCTTCATTTTCTTCTTATTTTAAAGTTACGAGAAATACTAAATCCTAATCGAAATTGACCTTTTAACCAATCGGATTGTGTTAATGCTATATACTGAACGTCGCCAAAGCCTCGAGCGTTGGTTAAGTTGATATGAAAATTATGACCATTGGTAACAAATTCAAAACCAAGGGCTAAACTATTCTTTGCATCTGGTCGAAATCCGCTTGGTTCTATATTATGAAAGTACTCGGCTATAATGCCAATGCTCTTGTTGATCTTGAGATTCGCCGCTACGCCAACTGAGAAAATTCCGTTTGCATCATTGGTCGCAACGTAGTTTCGATGCGTATATGTTGGCATTATGGCTAAACTCAAGCGATCACCAAATTTTCGTGTGACAACCATTTGAGTCGAATAAGCGAATCGTCTAGTAAAATCTGGCTCAAAATTCGCCACACTTTGAGGATCATCTATAGATTTCATATATGTTGCGTATAAATTGCCTATTACGGCAATAGAAACGGGCATCTTTTTTTCTGCATTTTGCGTTAAAAATCGTCCCTTAATGAAACCATCCAACAAGGATGTGTAGGGTAATCCAATTCCTTTGCTCCTGCCAATACCGGCCATCCATTTATCGGCAAAGCCATATTCCATCGCCATCCGAATATCCGCTGCTTGGTCAAACCCGAATGCTTGCTGCACTCCTCCATTTGATCCAGCAAAATCTCCAAAACGGTGCTCAATTCTGTATTCCCACTGACGCTTTTGGAGTACTTCGGTAGAATGTGAATTTATAATTCGAGTCGAATTGAATGTTTCCGTTACATCTTGACCGAAACAAATTGAAGTTAAACCAACTCCAAAAAAAAGTAAAATTCTTTTCATAATCATTTATTTCTCGGCCAATTGTCGAATGTACGCCATTAAATCATTTATCTGCACGTCGTTCATTTTATCCTTGGTATACCGTGGCATATATTGGTTTCTCCCAGCCATAGTATACGTGCCATAACGTATAATCTGGTAGGCTGACTTATCTGAATATCCTTCCATATGATTCACAAACATTTGAGCGGATAACTTATCCGAGTCCAGTTTCAAAAAGGTAACTCGTCCGTCTTTATGACAAGACAAACAAGCATTGTTGTAAATAAATTTACCTGTTTCAGCATTTCCACCTTCACCGTACTTTCTTTTTTCTCTTGGCATGGCTTCATCAAAATGAGCGGAATAGCCTTGAACGTACGATTTTTCCAATTCAATCAGAAGTTTCGCTTTTTCTTCAGCATCAAGTTGATTTACTAACCTTGCGTTCTTGATTTGATTGTTGGTCAGATTAACATCCATTATTGACAATTCCGTAGCCTTAAAATAATGCATAATTGCCTCTACTTCCCAATCTTTTAATGTTCGTCCTGCTGCGCAATATTTTGCACAAACTTGAATGGATTCAGGCAAGGACTTTTTTGCCTTTGTAATTATGTCACCATACTTTTTTATGTAATCGTCGTTGTAAAATGAGGTTCGGTTATAGATTCCCCAAAAGGTTGAAGCGGGTAGAAATGCAAGGTTGTTTTTTTGAGCATAAGCTAATCGACTTGCTGGATCTTGGTCATTTGCATTTTCGAACTCTCGACCTAAATTGTGGCAATCGGTACACACAAAGTATGGACTAATTATTTTCGACTTTAGGAGTTTTCTTTTTAATTGTCCACTGCGAATGAGTTCTAAACCATATTTCGCTTTTAACGGATCTACCTTTTCGATAGTGTGGTTTAACTTCTCGCCGCCCAAAGAAAGTCGTACATCGTCCAAACTGGTCAAAGGCATTTCAATTTTCTTGTATTCTCCGTCTTCATCTTTAGATTGGACAGAAAAAAGTCCAACCAAACTAAACAGAAAAAACACTCCAAATAATTTCATCATGCATTTTGATTTCACCATAAAGATAAAAAATGAAATTGAAGAAAGGAATCTCTTGATGTCATTCGCTTAGCATTGAATTGTTGAAAAATGATTAGTTTAGCGGAGACATTGAATTTCAGATGAAAAAAAAGGAACTGCGTTCGGCGTTTAAAGAAAAAAGAAAAGAACTATCCCCAGGGAAATTAAGTTCACTTTCAGAAGAAATTCTTGAACGAACATTAGCTACTTTCCAACTTGAAAAAAAGGTGGTGAGTATTTTCTTGCCTATTGAACGTCAACGAGAAATCAATACGTATTCCTTATGGGAAAAAATCCGAAGTTTTGAAGGACATGTTGCCGTGCCAAAAGTAAACGCACCCAAAGGAGATCTGAAGCATTATTTATTGACAAACCATGCTCAGCTCGCCATTAGTGAATTCGGAATTCCTGAACCTCAAAACGGAAAAATAATCGCTGCCCACAAAATTGATGTGGTCATTGTACCTTTACTTTGTTTTGACGAGTCTGGTCACAGAGTAGGTTATGGTGGTGGTTTTTACGATCGTTTTCTGAAAAAATGTAATCCGCAATGTAAATTTATAGGATTGTCTCTTTTTCCTCCGGTGAAAAAAATAGATGACGTAACCAAGCAAGATATCAAGCTTCACGCATGTGTTACACCTACCCAAGTATATCGTTTCTAGATTGTTGGCATAACTTTTGAATTACAGTAGATATCCAGTTAATTCAAACTTTTTTCTTGAATCACACGTATATACCGTTGTGAAATGGCTTTTGCTTCTTTCTTGGGTTTTATTAAGTTCCGTTTTGCGCGTTCCAAAAGGTAAAGGAACCTTTGGTGTTTGTGTCTCTTATCAAGCGACTGGGAAAATAACGACCTATATTGCCTATTTAAATGATGGCGGTAGATTATCCAGCCGAAAAACCATATTGGAGGATGAATTCGTAAAATTCGCTTCAGGATTTTGGCCCAGTATTTACAATCCTACACGCGAAAATATTTTTGAAAAAGAAGGATTATTTTGTAAGGTTATCGTGGATGAAACGACTAAAAAACAATATCCAATTTGCGCCCCGATGGACTCCTTGTGGAAGTTGAGATTTGCAACCTACCCGTTTACAGGAATTATTGCCGATGGATGGAGTGGAAAAAATTATCGTCCTTCAAGCGGACAAGAACAATTCCTACACAAGGAATTTGGGATTTATAATATTGACCATGACTTCTTTGTTGATACCAGTTTTTGGAAAATCATGAGATCCGTGAATGACCCAGAATGGATTAACTTGTATAAAAATTTACCATGAGAATTATCACATTAACCTTCAGCTTACTTTTACTTTTTGGATGCTCAGAAAGTCCGAAAGAAACTGCAAATTCCAACAATGAAGAAACTTCTGCTATTGATAAGGCAAAAGCAGAAGGAATTTCTGAGACCCAAATAAAAGGAGATCCAGAAATACAAGAAATCATCGAAACGAAAGTTATCACGAAGGACGGGAAAAAAGTTACGGTTCAAAAAAAGGTAAATCCTATTTCTGGCAAAACAGAGTTGATTGAGGTTGCCCCTGACGCTCCAACTGTAACAATCGACGAATCAAAAATAACAGAAACCAAAATGATCAAGGTAGATTTCTCAGAAGTTTACGGTCAAATTTTAAGCAATTTTGTATCCAGTTCTGGTAATGTGAACTATCCAGCTTTAAAGACAAATCGCCAAATGTTATCACAGGCAACTCAGCATTTTGAAGAAAATCCACCAGAAGCTTCTTGGAGCAAAAACGAAAAATTGGCGTATTGGATCAATGCTTATAATTTATATACGATCGAATTGGTGGTCGACAATTATCCAGTAAAATCAATTAAAGACATAGCTGGTGGAAAACCTTGGGATAAAAAATTCATCAAATTGGATGGGAAAACTTTGAGTTTAAACGATATCGAGAATGGAATTATCCGCAAAGATTTCAACGAACCCAGAATTCACTTTGCGGTGAATTGTGCGAGTATTTCCTGTCCGAAACTATTGAATAAAGCCTATACAGCAGGAAACTTAAACTCTTTACTCGAATCTCAAACCAAACGATTCATCAATGATAACTCTATGAATATGATCTCTGCGACTAAACCAGAAATTTCGAATATATTCGATTGGTACAAAGTTGATTTTGGAAATGTAATTACTTTCTTAAACAAGTATTCGGATACAGAAATTGAAAGTTCAGCGAAGATTTCTTACAAAGAATACAATTGGAATTTGAATAAATAATCAAAAAAAAGGGCACAATGCATTGTGCCTTTCTTTTTTTGCGTTATTTTTTTATTATTTCCTATTCCCCAAATTTCTCGATAACCTGTTGCGTTACACCCGTATTGCTGAATCCTCCATCGTGGAATAAATTCTGCATGGTAACGTATCTAGTCAAATCCGAAAACATCGATACACAATAATCTGCACAAGCTACTGCTGGTGCGTTTCCTAGTGGCGACATTTGTTCTGAGAAATTAATGAATTCAGTAAACCCTTTGATTCCTTGTCCAGCGGTGGTAACCGTTGGAGATTGAGAAATCGTATTTACACGTACTTTTTTCTTGATTCCGTAGTGATAACCAAATGAACGTGTGATTGATTCTAACAATGACTTCGCATCCGCCATATCGTTGTAATCAGGGAAAATACGTTGTGCCGCAATGTACGTCAAAGCAACAACCGAACTCCACTCGTTCAATGCATCCAACTTGTAGCACGACGCCAAAGTTTTGTGCAAAGAAATCGCTGAGACATCCATTGATTGGTTATAGAACGCGTAATTGTTTTCTGTGTAATGCTTTCCTTTTCTAACGTTCGGCGACATTCCAATCGAGTGCAAAACGAAATCTAATTTACCACCAAGAATCTCCATAGATTTACTGATTAGATTGTCCAAATCCTCTACAGACGTTGCATCTGCAGGAATGATTTCAGAACCCGTTTCTTTCGCCAAGTTGCTGATTTCGCCCATTCTCATGGCAATGGGTGCGTTTGTCAAAACAAATGTTGCGCCTTCTTCGCGCGCTCTTTGCGCCACTTTCCAAGCGATAGATTGTTCGTTCAATGCACCGAATATGATGCCTCTTTTTCCTTTGAGTAAATTATTTGCCATAATTGAGTTCGTTTGTTACAAAGTTAATTATTTAATTTTATCGTTTTCTACGTTCGATCAAGTATGATTTCCATACCGTCGTTTGCAATTCTAACATTCGCTGGAAGTAATTTTTCAACCTCATCGTGTTTCCCCATCAAATGAGAAATATGTGTAAGATACGCTTTTTCGGGTCCAATTTCCTCGATAAAAGTCAATGCTTGTTCCAAATTGAAATGAGAAATGTGTTCCTCCTTCCGCAAGGCGTTCACGATTAAAACTTTCGTTCCTTTCAGTTTTTCTCTTTCTTCAGGAGCCACCGTTTTAGCATCAGTGATGTAGGTGAAATCGCCAATTCTAAACCCAAAAACAGGCATTTTATAGTGCATAACTTGAATCGGCGTGAACAGAACATCATCAATTTGAAAAGCTTTATTAGCTATCGGATTGATATTTACCTTCGGAATTCCAGGGTACGGACTATCATTAAAAACATAATAAAACTCCCTTTTCAAAGCCGTTTCAACTTCCGCATTGCAATACACTTCCATATCACGTTTCTGCTTGAAATTGAAAGCGCGCACGTCATCCATTCCTGCGATATGATCTTTGTGTTCATGAGTGTAAATCACTGCTTCGAGACTTTGAACCTCCGCTCGCAACATTTGCTGACGAAAATCGGGACCCGTATCAATCACATAGTTTTTGTCATCAAAAGTCAATAAAACAGAACATCTGAGTCGTTTGTCTTTGGGATTCTCCGAAGAGCAAACCACACACCCACAAGCAATTACGGGCACTCCCTGCGAAGTTCCAGTCCCCAAAAGTGTGATTTTCATCTTGCTCATTGCGATTTGAATATTTTAAATCCAAGTAAAATCCATCCGATGATTAAAACGGAACCACCAATAGGTGTAATTGGTCCAAGAAATTTAAGGGACATTCCAAAAACTTCTTGCAAAGCCAATCCATAAATTGAAAAGGAGAAAAGGAGTGTTCCAAGAATTATTAGGTTGACGGGAAGTCGGTTGCTAAAAGTCCATTTTTCGGTAAACGAAGCAAGCGTCAAAAGTGCCAATCCGTGATACATTTGATACCGCACACCGGTCTCAAAAGAAACTAATTTTTCAGCGGCAATTCTTTCCTTTAAAGCATGCGCTCCAAAGGCTCCGAAAATAATCGCAACGGCAATAAAACCAATTGCCAATAGTAGAATTCTTTTTTGTGTCATTTCTTTTTTAAAGATAAGGTGAAATCCAAAACGCTCGACCATCCTTTCCAGATTCCGTGATCGGTTATCGTTTCGTTGTGCCAAATAAAAATGAAATCGCCTCCGTATTTTTCCACTTCCAGAAACAATTTTTCAATGCTTTTTTTCGCTTCGTCGGTTGAAAGTTTGAGATATTCGTTTAAGCTTCCATCCATATAAGCGAATGGTCGAATCAATAAATCAGTTCTTTCGTTTATGGATAAATCAAACCAGGGAAAAGAGCGAGCCGTTCCATTTCTGAAACCAATTTGATCGGCAAACCCCATGGTGAAATCTTCGCTTAAATCATTCTTTAAAAGTGCGTGATAAGTCTCAGGAAAACGAAGTTTTAAAAAGTGTTGTCTTGAGGTCAAGGTCTTTCTTTTCGTGACTTTTTCCATGCGACCCATCTCCTTTTTCAATAAGGCTAATTCTGAATTGGAGCGATAACTGGGATGAATACCAATTGAACTATTTTCCCCTAAATCACATATTAGTTTTCCTATTTCAGGCGTTTCAATGGCGATATTAAAATCCGTTTTTCCGTAATCCCCGACCAACCAAAAAATGCGTGTTGGGAAAGTATTTGCTGTCGATAGAATCTTTCCATACCCATCATACGGATCTTTTAATTTTCCGGACAAAACTTGAGCACGTTCCTCCAGTCGAACTTTATTTCCTTGCACCAAATCTTTTGCTTTGGAAAGGAATCTTCTACTCCCTGTTTTGTATTTGTATGCAAATGCATTGTCGATATCAAAGGTTGGAATAATCTGCACGAACGAAATGTCAAAATCTAATTTCGCTTTCGTTTCCTTTTCAATAAATTCAATGAAAGCAACCGCCCATCTGTCACAAATCGTTTGGTCGAGAACTCCATTTTTAAATTGCCAGCTTTCTGCACCGACAAATCGACCGTGATTGTCCCATTGGTCGTTTTGGTACTCTTCCATCCTGGTCAAAACATAGAAAATAGAAGACAAAACATCAATCTGATCATCGAAAGTCAAAACAATTTGATTTTCCCAGGTTCCAGATTCAATATTTCCTGAAAAAATAGATTGTTCTCTTAATATTTTTCCGCAGCTGCAAGAAAGTTGATGTTTTACACCTTTGCTTTCATCAAAAGTTTTGAAATCGTCGTACAGTTTAAAATCAATTCCTCGTTGTCCAAAGATAAAATCGAAGGTATATTCCCAGCGCGGTGTGATTTTATCGATAAGGAATGCTACCATTTTTACAGTAATCGATTAATTTGTTCACAAATAAATTCAGCTGCTTTTCCGTCGCCGTATAAAGATGGATACGAAAAGTCTGACTTTTGACTTAATTTTCGATACGCTGCAATAATTCTCTCTTCATCACAATCGGCTAGTATAGCATTGCCATTTTCGATAATTTCTATCCATTCCGTTTGCGGACGAAGAATTATGCACGGTTTCTGAAAGAAAAACGCCTCTTTTTGCAGTCCACCACTATCCGTGACCATCATTTTTGAGTTTTTTTCCAAAGCAATGATATCGAAAAAGCCAGCTGGATCAATGATTTTAATGTTTGTATTGGCCTCCAATTCACTTTTCACTTCTGGAGTCAAAAGTTCAGCCATTTTTTTCTTCGTTCGGGGATGAAGCGGCAATATGATTTTCAGACCGGATTCAATTTGGATCTTCATCAAGGCACGAAAAATTGAATTTAGATTATCGGCAATATCCGTATTGGAATCTCTATGAATGGTGCAAAGAATGAAATTGTTTTTTTTAATATTTAATTCTTCCAGTAAAGAAGATTTCCCTCCCGAAACAGTAGAAAAATGAAGACTATTGTCATACATAATATCGCCACAGTGAAAAACCACAGGATGATCTGGATTCGCAGTTTCTTTCTCACCTATCGAAAATCCTTCGTTTGCCAAATTATCAATTCCTGTTTTGGTAGGTGTAAATAACAAAGTGGACATATGATCACAAGCAATTCGATTGACTTCTTCGGGCATTTTTTTATTAAAACTTCTCAATCCAGCTTCCACATGAATAACAGGAATATGCAATTTAGCTGCTGCCAATGCGCCTGCAATTGTTGAATTGGTGTCGCCATATACCAAAACTGCCCTCGGATTTTCATTTTGAAATATTTCTTCTAATCCTTCTAGCATTTTGGCTGTTTGCGCTCCATGTCCACCAGAACCCACATTCAGGTTATATTTCGGTCGAGGAATTTTCATTTCATTGAAAAACACATCCGACATATTCTCGTCGTAATGTTGACCTGTATGAACGATAATTTCTTCTAACTCTGAAGAAAAGTGATTTGAAATGGCTCTAGAAATGGCGGAGGATTTTATTATTTGCGGCCTTGCTCCTACGATGGTTATAATTTTCTTCACGTGCTTAAAATGCAATATTTTCGTCTGCGAGGCTAAGGTAACCATTATCAGTAAATATGAGGTGATCGAGTACTTCTATCCCAATCATTTTTCCAAACTGTCGAAAATCTTTGGTGAGCCGAATATCTGGCTCACTAGGTTTCAAAGCGCCACTTGGGTGATTATGTGCTAAAATTAGTGCCGAAGCCTGATGCATTAACGCCAATTTGAAAATGATTTTTCCATCGGCAATAGTTCCCGAAACACCGCCTTTTGAAACCTGTTCTACATGCAAAACCACATTCGATCTATTCAAATAAATCACGTAAAACTCTTCGTGACTCAAATCCTCAAAATAAGGCGACAACAAATCGAAGACTGCTTGCGAACCAGTGATTTTCGTTTTTTTCTTTCGATCGCTTTTTTTTCTTCTTCGGCCCAACTCAAGGGCAGCCATCAAGGTCAATGATTTTGCTGCACCCATTCCTTTGAAAACCGAAAGATCTTTTACTCCTGAGCGACCCAGGGCATGTAAATCGTTGTTGTGCTGACTCAGAATTTCTTGAGCGAGTTCAACTGCAGTTTTATCCCGTGTGCCAGAACCTAGCAAAATAGCGATAATCTCTGAGTCTGAAAGAGCATTCTTTCCTTTGAGCAACATTTTTTCGCGCGGACGATCATCCTCGGCCCAATGTTTAATTGTTGAATGGTTTTGCATTTGTAAAATATGTAATTGTATTATTAAGTTAGTGAAAAAATAGATTGAGATTTCTTGTTTTCAAAAAGAATGACTTAAATATTTTTGACTAGTCCCAAATATTAATTTTAAATTCTACTCTAAAATGTTACGTTTAGAAATTTTTGACTTGATAGGAAAAATGATTAAAGTTTTTGACAACCCAAATGTTGCGGTGAGTCTTGTCGACTTGGATCCTGGGATTTACCTCTTAAATTACACCTTAGAAACAAATCAAAAGTTCACATATAAAATTCAAAAACAATAATAACCTTCAAATCCCCTTCTCCGTGAGAAGGGAATTTCTTTTTGCCTATATTTTGGTACGATTGTTGAAAACATAGTCATCAATTAAGGGTAACTTATTCGTTTAGAATCCGTAATCCCATTAAATTTGCACCGCATTAACAAAAAAATAATGATTAAGACATTTTCGCTTCTTTTTGTGATTGGGATAGCAACAGCGGCTTGCAGTCAAACTACGCCGTTAAAAGCACCAAAAACTGTTGAAAAAATTGTAGAATACAAAAAAGACAATTTCAATTTAAGTGATTTTTTATCTGATAATCCCTATTTAGATCAAAAAGTAAATGAAATCTATGAACAAATAGATGACACAGCGCGCGTTGCTCAGGTTATTATGCCGGCCATTGGTAAATATGGTGACGAAGAATCGACTATTACGAATTTGGTTTCGAGTCGAAAAATTGGTGGATTGCTTTTACTTAACGGTTCTAAGGATCAATGTATCGCTTGGGTAACAAAATTCAATGAAATCAACCTTCAAAAAAACAGTTTGCCTTTTCTGTATAGTGCAGATGCTGAACCTACACTGTTCAACAGGAAAATACCAGGAACGGCCGTTGTAAAAAAGGCAAAAGAACTTGAAAACATAGAAGAGGTTGAAAAGACAGCTGAAATCATTTCAAAAGAATTGAATGAAATTGGAATTAATTATAATTTTTCGCCAGTTGTAGATATGTCGATGAACTCGACTGTTGGGTATCGTGGGTTTGGTCAAAAACCAGAAAACATCGTTCCTTGGTCCTCTCGTTTTATCACGAAAACACAAGAAATGAAGATTATCGCTACGGCGAAACATTTTCCAGGTCATGGATTGGTTTCTGGTGATACACACAAATCACTGCAGGTTATTGATGGTGCATTAAAAGAAATTCCGACCTATCCTAAATTGATTGAAGATGGCGTATTGTCTATCATGGTGGGACACTTAGCCGTAGTGAACAATGAGAAATACAGTACGGACGGTTTGCCAGCAACGATTTCTTCTAGAATCATCAAAGATTTGTTGATCGACAGTCTGAAATTTAAAGGATTAATAGTTACCGACGCTATGAATATGGGTGGAGTAACGAATTTTAAATCGGCTGAGCTTCGTTCAATAGAAGCGGGATGTGATATCACCTTGATGCCACAAAATACGGCGCGTACCTTTGATGAGATTTACAAAAAATTCGTGACGGATGCTACATTTCAAAAAAGAGTAGAAGAATCATCTAAAAAAGTGATTCGAATGAAGATCTGTTTGGGGTTGATCTAACTTGTTTCAATTCATTATCTTTATCCAAAAGATCCCTAATGGTTTTTTTCAATCCGGATTTCATCCAATTCTTTAAAGATTTAGCGCCGAACAACAACAAAGACTGGTTCGATGAAAATCGCACACGCTATGCTGAGATTATTCGTGAACCTTTTAAAACATTCGTGGATCACATGATAGTCGAATTGACGGAGGTGAACCCAAAATTTAAAGATTTACAAAACAAAGATTGCATTTTCAGAATCAACCGCGACATTCGTTTTTCGAAGGACAAAACGCCGTATAAAATGAATGTCAGCGCGCTTATTGCTCCAGGTGGCAAGAAAAACTATATGGGTGAAGGCATCTATTTTGAATTAGGACCCGAACACATTCGCGTATATAGTGGACTATATGAGTTGGACAAAGACTCATTGCTGCTTCTTCGAGAGGGAATTGCTAAAAACCAAAAAGAGTTCAAAAAACTTTATTCTGATAAAAATTTCGAAAGCACTTTTGGGCAAATCCGAGGTGAACAGAATAAAATTATACCGAAAGAACTTCGCGACGCTGCTGAATTAGAAAACCTTATTTTTAACAAACAATTTTATTTTTTCGCCCAATTTCCACCTAAGAAATTACTGGCGAAAGATTTTGACAAAACAATAATTGAAATTTATAATGCTGCTCGACCAATGGAGCAATTTTTTAGTACCCTTTTAAAACGATAACATGAAAAAACATACCTATTTATTCCTCGCCTTCCTTTTTGTTTTTGGAGATCTTTCCGCTCAAAACAAGCTGACTTTAGAAGACGCTGTTATGCAACAATACCGAAAATTTGCACCAGAATCTATGCCTTTCTTCAAATGGATACCCAATACCGATTGCTACACCTATTTGGAAGGTTATCGAACGCTAAAGAAAGCTTCTTTTGAAAATACAGATGCAAAAGATTGGTTCACAATTGCTGAAGTCAATACGGCTTTGGGTTCAGAATTACCTTGGTTTTCAGGATTAGCCTGGAAAAACGAAAACGAATTTTGGCTGAACGACGGTCAAAAGTATTACCTCTTCAATACAGTAACCAAAAAGGGAAAAATAATTTCTTCCTTACCCGATGATGCTGAAAATACGACGTTCAATGAGCCTAGCGAAAATATCGCCTATACACGAAACAACAATCTGTACATACAAGGAGCAGATGGTATGAAAATCAAAGTCACATTAAATGATGACAAGAATATTGTTTCGGGACAAGCGATTGCCCGAAGTGAATTTGGAATTACAAATGGCATATTTTGGTCGCCAAACGGGGCACGATTGGCCTTTTATCAAAAAGACGAAAGCAAGGTGCACGATTATCCACTTTTGGACAATGACGCTTATCCCGGTGCATTAAAATCAATTAAATATCCGATGGCAGGTCAATTTTCTGAAAGTCCGAAAGTTGGAATTTTTGATATCGCCACAAAGAACACTGTTTTCATAAGTCCACGAGGAAATACTGATGATTATTTGACCAATCTTTCATGGACGCCCGACAATAAATACGTCTTAATCGCCGAAGTAAACAGAGGTCAAAACGTTATGAAATTGCACGTATACGATGCGAAAACGGGAGCATACGTTCGCACCTTATCGGAAGAAGCAAACGACAAATGGGTAGAGCCTGAGCACCCTGCTTTCTTTCCCTCTGACAAAAACAATAATTTCATTTTGGTTTCTGAAAAATCGGGGTATAACAACTTGTATTATTATGATTTCAATGGGAAACTGATCAAGCAATTGACCAACAATAACTTTGTTTGTAAGGACATTCTTGGGGCTAGAGAAAACGGATCAAAAATCTACTTTTCAGCAACGGGTCCAAACGGGATGAATACTTTGGCTTATTCAGTTGACTTGAACGGTAAACAAGAATTGGTCACATCCGAAGAAGGAACACATTCTGTAGAGATTTCGACAGATGGTCAATACATCTTTGATGAATATTCGACGAGTACAATTCCGAGTAAATCGGTTGTTTACAATTCGAAAGGAAAAAAGCAAACTACTATACTCACAGGTGAAAACAAATACGAAAAAGAAGGAGTAGACATCGGAACGACGATTATAGGCGAATTAAAAGCGAAAGATGGAACGGTTTTGTATACCCGAATGATCAAACCCAAAAACTTCGATACCAGCAAGAAATATCCGGTTTTGGTATATGTATATGGTGGACCTCATGCCCAAATGATTACAAATTCGTGGATGAATAGTGCTAGTTTATGGATGCATTGGATGGCAGATCAAGGCTACATCGTTTATACTTTGGACAATCGTGGTTCGGGTGAAAGAGGATTTGCTTTCGAAAGTCAAATTCATCGTCAATTGGGAACAGTAGAAATGGAAGATCAGATGACGGGTGTTGAATATTTAAAATCGCTACCCTACGTTGATGGCAATAGATTGGCTGTTCACGGTTGGAGTTTTGGAGGATTCATGACCACTTCTTTGATGCTTAGACATGCTGGAACATTCAACGTTGGAGTGGCTGGCGGACCTGTTACAGATTGGAAATATTATGAAATCATGTATGGCGAACGTTACATGGACACACCAGAAGAAAATCCAGAAGGATATAAAAACGCGAGTTTAATGACGCATGCCGATAAATTGACTGGTGATTTATTGCTGATTTCTGGAACAGTTGATCCAGTTGTGGTTATGCAACACAGTCTTTCTTTGGTAGAAAAATTTGTGGATTTAGGCATTCAAATGGACTTCTTTCCTTACCCTATGCACGAGCACAATGTGCGAGGAAAAGACCGCGTGCACTTGATGCAGAAAGTTTTGGATTATGTGATTGACAAAAATAAATAAGTAAAAAAAAGGGCTTCGTTTTTACTTAGCCCTTTTTTATTTCAAATCTTTATCGTAATATTGCAATGAACAAATAACTATGGGAGCATCCAAAACAGATCATTTTTCGCCTGAACAAGTTGAAATGTCGGCAATAATAAAGGCGCTTGGTCATCCGGCTCGCTTGGCCATACTTGAGCATCTTTTAAAAGTCGATAGTTGCGTCTGTGGGGATATCGTGGATGTAATTCCACTTTCACAACCAACCATTTCACAGCATTTAAAAGAATTAAAAATGGTTGGTTTAATTAAAGGAACCGTCGAAGGAAATTCCGTTTGTTATTGTTTGAATGAAAATATAATCGAAAAATTATTTACGTTTATCGAGAACATCAAATCAACACTTGTTGCTAAATTTTCCTGTTGTTAAAACTCAGAAAAAATGAAATTATCAGAATTTAAAAACGCGATTCAATCTGGAACACCATTATCTTTCACCTTAGAAGATGGTTCAATTGTTCCAGTGCATTATCACTTAACGGAAATTGGTCGGGTTTCAAAAAACTTCATCGATTGTGGAGGAAGGCAACGCAGTGAAGAAAAGATTTCTTTTCAATTGTGGTATGAGCAAGACACAGATCATCGCTTGACTTCTGAGAAGCTTTTGAAGATAATCCAAATTGGAGAAGAAAAAATCGGATTACCAGATTTAAATATCGAAGTAGAGTATCAAAACACAACAATTGGCAAATATTCCTTGCAATTGGGTGAATTTGGTTTTATTTTAGCTAACTCTCAAACGGCTTGCCTGGCTCTTGATTCATGTGGAATACCGAATGCAAAGGTCAAAAAACAATTGGTAAGCTTAGCTTCTGGTGCATGTGAACCGAACAGCGGGTGTTGTTAAAGCATGAAATCGAGTATTAAAAATTATTGTGATAGGCGAAGCGCAGAGTTCGACTTAATTTCGGAAGAAAGAAAGACTGAACTTTTGAAGCTTTCGGCCTACTTGAGTTACAAAGAAACAGATCCGGTTAATCTAGTTTTTATTTGTACCCACAATTCTCGCAGAAGTATATTTGGACAAGTTTGGGCAAAAGTTGCTGCCTATTATTATGGTATGGGAAATGTGGAAACGCATTCAGCTGGAACACAAGAAACAAAAATTGCTAGCAACGTAGTTTATACGTTTTCAAGTTTAGGATTTGACCTTGTTGTTGCAGGTGACGAAGAAAACTCGCGCCATTTTTTCATATTCGATGAAAGAAGCAATGCCTGTGTTTGTCAATCTAAAACGTTGGAACACCATAGTCTTCCCGAGTCAGAATTTGGCGCCATAATGACTTGTACAAGTGCGGATGAAGCTTGTCCAATTGTTTCGGGATCTGAACTTAGACTTTCATTGCCATTTAAGGATCCAAAAGATAGCGACGGAACCTCGAATGCTCAGCAAGAATATAGAAAATGCTCCAATCAAATCGCTCGGGAGATGTTATTCACTTTTGCTAAAATTCGAAAAAGTTAACATTAAAGAGTTACTTGTAGAATTCATCATCTCCTTTCAATTGTTTTTCTTTGGAACCGCAGCCTTCGTTTTCTCTGAGCACCACCCTGAATTTGGACCGTTAGCAGTGGGATTGGTTTTTGGAATTAGCGTATACATTGGTATTATGCTATTCACAAAAATATCGATTGGACATATAAGTCCTTCGGTAACGACAATGGGCATGCTTTTAACAGAGGTAAAACCGAAAAATGGGATCTTATTGATTCTTGTTCAGTTGATAGCATCAGTTTGCGCAACCTTATTATTATCGACCATTGTGAATGACCCCGACTCTTCATTAGGATTAAATGTTCCGCACACTGGACTTTGGTAAACTTGGTTCATCGAGTTTATTGGATCATCTATATTAATAGTTGGACTTGTATTGGTGTATCAAAAATCTTACTTTGTTATTAGATTGATGGCTGGACTGACAGTGGCTTTAATAGACTGGTTTGCGATTCCAAATACTAGTGGTTGTTTCAATCCTGCAAGATATTTCAGTCCTGCATTGATAAAAGGTGATTTTACCCACTTTTCTTATATCTGTCGGCAACCATTAGTTCTGTTGTAGTAGGATGGTTGGTTTCAAAATTCTATCCGCAAAAACCTTTACACCGCTTCTACCAATAATTTATCACAAACCGACTGGCTAAGTGTTTCTTTTTTGTGTCCGTCATACGTTACAACTAAACTACCATCGAAGCTTTCGACTGAGATGATTTCGAGTACCAATCCTAACTTTATTTCACGCCGATTCAAAAACATTAAGAAATCCATAGAGGAATTTTTCAATGAAGTCAAGCGAAATTTTTGACCTTGATTACCTTCAGAAAGTTTGGCGTATTTTTTTCGTTTGATGCTTCCGTCCTTTTCGGGAATTGCAGAACCATGTGGATCTACTGAAGGGTCACCAAGCAATTCATTCATTCGGTTGAAAAAAGCATCTGATTTAACATGCTCAACTTGCTCCGCAATTTCATGCACCTCTTCCCAACCAAAACCCATTCGTTCTACCAAATACATTTCGGTTAATCTATGTTTTCGAATAACCAACCCAGCCATTTTCTTGCCTAAATCGGTCAATTGAATGGGTCGGTATTTCTCATAATTGATCCACTCCTTTTCGGATAGCTTTTTAATCATGGAGTTGACAGTTGGCGTACTTACATTCAAAAGACCGCTCAATTCTGAAACAGAGCACTCACCTTTCTCGGTAGAAAGTTTTAGTAGTGCTTTTAAATAATTTTCTTCAGTTGCAGAAGCCATATCCTTGAATGTATAAAATCAAAAATAGATAAAATAAGCAGTTTGCCTTGGGTTATTCAATTTAATCTTAAAATTACTTCTAAATATTTGTTAGACTTGTCTAACTTTTTATCTTTGACCTATAAAAAAATTATGCGTTCACTCCTTTTCGTCTCCTCCCTCCTTTTCCCTATCATTTCCTTTTCACAAGGTATGGAAACAGATAGACCTGATCAAACTGAGGCCAGTTCTACCGTTGAAAAAAAACGACTTCAAATTGAATCAGGGGTTTTAATTGAATTTGTAGACAAAGGAGAAATAAATTCAAGATCGATTTTATTGCCCACCACCTTAATTCGTTTGGGAGTAAGTGATCATTTTGAACTAAGAATTCTCTCTCAATATGAAAACAATGAAGTTTTCAAGGCAAAAAATCACGGTATAAGCGACTTAGAATTAGGGACAAAAATTCAATTGTATCAGAAAGAAAATGCACGTTTTGAAATGGCTTTTCTTTCACACCTTCGCATCCCAACGGGGACGAAATCAGTTAGGAATGAAAATATTGGAACTCTCAATAAACTTTGTTTTTCGAATAAAATAAACGACAACTTCTCCATTGGATATAATCTGGGGTACAATTATGAAGGGAATAATAATGGAGACGGCACATATTCCATGGCTCTGAATTATTCACTTTCCGAAAAAGTCGCGGTGTACGCTGAACCATATGGCGAAATCACCAATTTTGAAAGGCTAATGGCAAATTTCGACAGTGGATTTACCTATTTACTTCACGAAAATTTACAATTCGATTTTTCTTTTGGATTAGGTTTAAATCACGATATGAACTACCTCTCTTTCGGATTGTCTTGGAAAAGCAAAGAATAAAGGCGGTCTGCACTTCATTTAACTATCTTTGTCCCATGAAGGAAAGCACAAAAGAATACATCGCAAATTTAGGATTCGAACAACTGACCGAAATGCAAGAATCCGTTTTCGAGGCATTTCCGAAAAACAAAGATGTTGTGCTTTATTCACCAACTGGTTCGGGCAAAACTGTGGCTTTTCTATTGCCTTTATTGGAAAATATTGATGCAAACGCAACGTGTATTCAGGGATTAATTATTAGTCCAACTCGAGAACTTGCTCTTCAAATAGAAACGGTTGGACGAAAATGTTCAAGCGAACATAAGTTCAATGTGGTGTATGGAGGTCATTCGATGCGAACTGAAAAGCAGAGTTTGACCGTTGAACCATCGATACTTGTGGCAACACCAGGAAGATTATGCGACCACATTGAAAAAGGGACCGTAAATTTAGAAAACCTTCAATTCTTAGTCTTAGATGAATTCGACAAGTCTTTGGAAATGGGCTTTCAAGAAGAGGTAGGTTATATCATTGACCATACTCCTCGTTCAGTCCGTGCGATTTTATCTTCAGCAACAAGTTTAGAAGAAATTCCTTCATTCACTGGAATAACCAATCCTTTTGAAATTAACTTTTTAGATAATATCAAAGTAAAATTGACCTTGCAGAAAGTAACGTACGGAGAAGAGGAAAAACTACCCCGCCTTTTTGAAACCATTTGTTCACTGCCGAACGGACCCACTATGATATTCTGTAATCATCGAGAAGCTACAGAGAGGATATGTGAGCATCTTCAAGAAATGGGAGTTCCGGCTTTGGCCTTCCATGGCGCAATGGAACAACAAGATAGAGAACGTACTTTGATTCGTTTTCGCAATGGTTCAGCAAATTATTTGATTTCAACGGATCTTGCAGCGCGAGGTTTGGATATACCCGAAATTGGAACAGTCATTCATTATCAATTGCCGCACAAAGAGGATGGATTCATTCATCGAAATGGAAGAACGGCGCGCATGATGGAAAAGGGATTAGCCCTGGTTTTAACCGAAGAAGGGAAAAATCTTCCGGATTATATAGATCAAACTATTTCTGAATTTACTCAAGCTGAAGAAGTACAATTGCCCGAAAACCCAAATTGGGATACACTTTATTTCAGTGGTGGAAAAAAGGACAAAATCAATAAAATTGATATCGTTGGATTTCTCGCTAAGAAAGGTGGCTTGCAAAAGGATGAAATTGGATTAATCACTGTTTTGGATCATTGGGCATTTGTTGCCATCAATCGAGAAAAAATCAATTCAATTCTACCCATTATAATCAGCGAGAAAGTGAAAGGCAAAAAGTTGAAAATAGATATCGCGCGTTAATTTTTAGAGAGCTTATAAAAATCTAAAATTGTTCTTTCGACTATTTTGTTCTGTGGTGTAAATTGATCGTCGTTTTCGCCCCCTGCTCGACTATGAAACGGAAACCATTTCCAAATATAACCGCCTGCCATCCATTCGTTATCCCAAAGTTCGAACATTACCGTCAACAAACGAGACTGCAATTCTTGATTGACGTTTGCCTCTTTTTTATCTCAATCCCAGGGCTTAGAGCCAGCATAATCCATGCTTCGATAACCGCATTCGGTGATGAGAATCTGCTTTTGGTTAATCTCAGCACATGTTTTCATTTTCTCGACATGCGACTTCCACCCGTCTCTAATCTCTTGTTCTGTCGGATTTTTACCATCGTTCAAAGGGAAATACGCATCCACGCCTATATAATCCATATCTTTCAGAAAAACAGGCTTGTCAAAACAATCCCAATTCTCAGCATAGGTTAGCTTACCACCATATATTTTCCGCACATCATTTACCAACTTTGTCCACTACTGTGGTCTGGCTGCAACAACCTTCCCCAATTCAGTTCCTATGCAAAGCAACTCCACCTTTTGGTCCTCCGCCACCCGGGCAAAATTAAGAATGAAATTCGCATAGTTCTCTTCAAACTGCAACCATTCCTTTTCAGAGTTCATTTCAATAAATCACGTAAAATCCCCACCTCCTATGCAAATTTGAGGTTTCAGCATGATTTCAAAACCTTCTTTTCTAGAATGGTTTATCGTTTCTATACAACCTTCCGTTCGTTCTCCCCAGCATTGTCTCGGATGATCAAAACGTAAATCAGGACTTTTTAAAGTAGGCATAAACCCATACGGCATGATTGCTAAATGATTGGCATGGGTTTGTTGTAAAACTTCCAATTCTCCAACAGCATATGGATGGCTCGAAGCCACGAAACTCAACCCATTTATTTTGATGCTTTTCGTCGAATCCTTGACTAATAATTCTTCAACGTGAGTGCTCGCTTGGCATGTGCTCAACAAAATAGAAGTCAGTAAAAAAGTAAATCGAAAAATCAACATAACAAGCTTATAGTTTTACCCTACATTTAGTGAATTAAACAGAATTATTTACTATGCATGCATATGAAAATAATATTTTACGTATATTAGCTACATAAAATCAACATCAAATGTCAAAATCAACAATTAAAGCAATAAAAGGTGGCGAATTCATTATCAGAAAATCGACACCTGAGGAAATATATACTCCTGAGGATTTCACGGAAGAGCAACATATGATTGCTCAAATGTGCACGGACTTCATCAATCAAGAAATCAAACCAAATCTGGATCGAATTGACAGTATGGAAGATGGATTGATGCAGTCGCTAATGGATAAAGCCGGTGAATTAGGTTTACTAGGGCTATCCGTTCCCGAGGATCTTGGTGGAATGGGAGTCGATTTCAATACTACCATGTTGGCCGCTGAATACCTCGGACCTGGATATTCGTTTTCTGTTGCATACGGAGCACACACCGGAATTGGAACTTTGCCTTTACTATATTATGGTAATGAGGAACAAAAGAAAAAATACATTCCTAAATTGGCTTCAGGTGAGTGGAAAGCGGCTTATTGTCTAACAGAACCGAACGCAGGATCGGATGCAAATTCGGGTAAAACGAAAGCTGTTCTTTCTACCGATGGAAAGTTTTATTCAGTAACGGGTCAAAAAATGTGGATCACCAACGGTGGATTTGCAAACTTCATGACTGTATTTGCAAAAATTGATGACGATAAGAATTTAACTGCCTTTTTGGTTGAAGCGGATTCAGAAGGAATAACCTTAAACCCAGAAGAGAAAAAAATGGGAATTAAAGGTTCATCCACTCGACAAGTTTTCTTTAACAACGTCCATGTTCCAGCTGAAAACATGCTGTCTGAGCGAGGAAACGGATTTAAAATAGCCCTCAACATCTTGAATATTGGTCGTATTAAACTAGCAGCAGGTGTATTGGGAGGATCGAAAGAAAGCATTTCCGAATCAGTAAAATACGCCAACGAAAGAGAACAATTTGGTCGTCCAATTTCGAAATACGGCGCAGTTAAATACAAATTGTCAGAACAAGCGATTCGGACCTATGCACTTGAATCTGCAACCTATCGTGCATCACAAAACATTGAAGACGCAATTGCAGCTTTGAAAGAGAGCGGAATGAACAAAGGACAAGCCACTTTAAAAGGAATTGAACAATTTGCAGCAGAATGTGCCATGTTGAAAGTTGCTGGCTCCGAATGCCTAGACTACTGTGTGGACGAAGCCGTTCAAATTTATGGTGGAATGGGTTATTCAGCCGAATCTTCGGTAGAAAGAGGGTACAGAGATGCGCGAATCAACCGAATTTTTGAAGGAACGAACGAAATCAACCGAATGTTGACCGTTGATATGATATTAAAACGTGCCATGAAAGGTGAATTGGACCTCATGGGACCAGCCATGAAAGTTGCTGGCGAATTGATGAGCATTCCATCCATGGACGACCTTCCAGAAGGTATTTTTGCAAAAGAAGAGCTGATGCTTGAAGGATTTAAAAAAACGATTTTAATGGTTGCAGGTTCAGCAGTTCAAAAATTGATGCAAACCCTAGGGAAAGAACAAGAGATATTAATGAGCATTTCTGATATTGCAATCGATACCTATCTAGCTGAAAGCACCTTGTTACGTGTTCAAAAGGCTTTAATTAATAAATCTGAAGAAGAATTAGCGCCGCAAATTGCTATGGTTAAAACACTATTCTTTGATCTTTCAGATAAAATCGCGAAACATGCCAAGGATGCGATTTATTCATTCGCAGAAGGTGATGAGAGAAAGATGATGTTAATGGGTGTGAAACGATTCACGAAAACGAATGAAATCAATCCGAAAGAATTGCGTCATTTAATAGCAGGAAAAATAATCGAGGCAAACGAATATTGTTATTAATCGACCAAGTAAAACGGACGGTAAAAAACAAATGGGCGAAAAATTTTTCGCCCATTTGTTTTTATAAATGATTTAATTATTTCTTCGCAGGAAGAAATTTAATTCCATCTGCTTCAAAACCCATATTGATTTTGGCTTCTGTAATTTTTTCAATTTCCTCTGGTGTTTTACCAGCATCTTCAGCGAAGTGGCGTAACATATCTACTGAAATGGTATCCACAAACAAATCTCCGTGAAGAAAAGCTTGTGTTCCAAGTTTTGTATCTGTTGGAATAGTAAAGTGATCTTTGAAACGAACCATCATTTCAGCACCATTTTTTTGTTTGATGTTAATCCAACATCCTGCTTTCGCACAAACTTCTTCAATTTCAGCTGTTACAGTATACGCTTTACGCTCGTTTGCATTCGCTTTGAAATCAGCCACCATTGCATCAATCGGAATGGCTTTTGCAATATCGACTGAATGAGTTCCATATTCTGAATACCCTACTAGTACTTCTTTTTTCGTTGGATCAAAGCACGAACTAACAAGTAGTGCCACGGCTAAAAAGCCAAATACATATTTTTTCATTGTAATTTTTTTACAAAAATCGGAAAAATCTATGGTTTTTCGGGTGTTATTTCCCCTTTTTCCCATCTCTTAAGTAAGTAGCATGAAACTCCTCAATGGTATACTTCTTCTCCATGTACCTAATTTCTCTAATTCCTAGAGATATAAAAAACCTCCCCATCACTTGTACAGCGCGGTCTTCATTGTCTTGCAACTTTATATTTACAAGATGTGTTTCTTTATTGAAAACGACAGTAAAGTAAACAGTATAAAATTCTGCACTTAACTCAACGTCTTTTGCTGTTACATCTTCTGGGAGTTCAAAAGTGAATAACCCTTTTTCATGTGAGGTCACAAATTCGTCTTGGCTAATGGCTTTGGCAAATTTATCTTGCGCCGAAGTCTCGAAGGCAAAGGCGAAACAAATTGTCAGTATTGAAAAGATAGTTTTAATATTCATGGTTTTGTGTTTTAACTAAACACCAAAGTACAAAAAGCTAGCCAACTTTCAAAAATTAAAACAAACCGCTTGAATTGCTTTCAAAATGGTAAATATTAACTTTACACCAATATCATTCTATTTTTATGTCAAACACAAAAAAGAAACCCCTTTCAAAACTTCTCGCCTTTATGTTCGAGGACAAATTGGAAGTCGGTTGCGATGAAGCAGGACGCGGTTGTTTGGCAGGGCCAGTTGTAGCTGCTGCTGTTATTCTCGATCCTAATAATCCAATAATAGGTCTGGATGATTCTAAGAAAATAACAGAAAAAAAACGTCAACTTTTACGGCTAGAAATCGAAGGAAAAGCACTCGCATGGGCAGTTGGAATCTGTTCGCCTGCAGAAATAGACGAAATAAACATTTTGAACGCCAGTTTTTCAGCTATGCACAAGGCTCTGGATCAAATTGAAAGTGATTTTGACCATATTCTAGTAGATGGAAATCGATTTCATTCCTATAAAGATATCGAACACACATGGGTCATTAAAGGAGATGGAAAATACCAAAGTATTGCAGCCGCCTCCATTTTAGCCAAAGAAAATCGCGATGAAATAATGCGTCACCTGGATAAAAAATTTCCAGATTATCTTTGGCATAAAAACAAAGGATACCCAACAAAACACCATCGCGAAGCGATTTCCAGACATGGCAGCAATGAGCATCATAGAATGACTTTCCAACTTCTCGCTGTTGTTCAAACCGAATTACAATTTGATTAAACAAACCGTTGTTGAGACTTTCTATTAGACCTATCAAAAGAGGCCAGACATTACTTTATTTTTGTTAGATATAATCATCAGTCCTCCATGATTCGGAATTTCCTTTTTTTAATCTTGACCATCGCTTCCTTGATATGGATCTTTTTTGCTGGGCAAGAATTAATCAATTTTTCAGGCAATGAAAATCCTGAACGGCTGTTTGGGCAAGATGACGGCCGTGTTCTAATTGTCAATCGTACCAATGAAATCGAATTGACCTATGTTGATTTCTATGTTCAACCAAGATTGTCAGAGTTAGTCTCCATTTTAAAATCCAATCAAAGCAAGGACGAACGGATGATTATTTCCGAACGAAAAGCTCATGTTGTGATTGAAAAAGGTGAACCAATCAACAACGAACGCATCAAAGAACTTTTCAAAGGCCATGATCTAATTGAGGTTACCTCCAAAAAATTCTTGTGGAAAGAGTTTACCATAGAGCGAAACAAGGGTGTAATGGAAATATACATTGCCTCCGAAAAAACGAACAACACGGACGAAAAGTGGTATACATTTGACAAAAAAAGTGCCTGTTCCATCGTTCAATTTACCAACGATACACCAACAGTAACAGACTATTATCAGAATGAGGGCGTGATTTCAAGTTATTGCAGAGCCATTCATAAAACGTCTATTTACAAAAGTATCAACGATCGGGAAATGTTTGCCCATAGAATCCCCGTTTTCATAACGAGTTATCAATTTCAGGAAAGAGATTATACCATTCGTCATGATCCAACGTTTCAGGAAAGCATTGCGAATAAATGGGCAAATATGGGGATGGTAATGTTTGAATATAAGAACCACCCTTTTCTTTTAATGGATTTTGCAAAAGGCAAGGAGCCCATCCTGTATTTAGACAATTATAAAGATCTAAAGGATGAAAGCAATCGACACTACAAAGACTTATCCATAACAAAGAACTTCCCAAATAATCCAAAATCAGGTTTCTACATGCACATTTTTGAGGACCATGTATTGTTTGCCGAAAACGAAGATGCCTTGCTGGATTTGGAAGCTAGTTTAGAATTAGGACAAATGCTTTCATTGAATAAAAAGAAAACAGAAGAAATATTCAGTGAAACACCAAAAACAGTTTGCTTTCGAGAGTGGACAAGTGAGAGAAAAGTTGCCGTAACCACCTACAATGGTAGCTCCATGACAGTAGAGGTTAAGGCCTCTAAAATGGTTGAATCTACAAAACCTACGGAATCTAGTACCGTCGGTTTTGCCATGAATGGTATTGGTAAAATGTTGCTGACTCACCCTTTAAATGATATTGCATTTGCGGTTTCAGATGCGAACACCTTATATGGTATATCAAGGAATAAAAAACATTTTGAAATCAATTTAAAAGAAGATACAAAGGGAAATATGCAGTGGATAAATAATGTAAACACTGAATTCTTGATTACTGGTTTAACCAAGGTCCACGTTTTGACCACGAGTGGAAAATATGTGAAAGGATTTCCAGTAAATATCTCAGAGGGCATTAGCAAACAAGTCACCACATTTACATGGAAGGAAAAAACGAATTTTCTTGCTACTAGCAACGCGGGAAATTATTTTTGGATAAATGAAGCTGGTGAAATAGTGCAAACCGGAAAAGTCGAAGTAAGTAATCTTACCTCTCCCCCAGTTGCTTGGGTGTCACAAAAGAGATTGTTTTTCGGTTTCCAAGGCGATGATGACTTCGCTATGATTGAAGCAGAGAAAAAGGAATTGTTGAGAACTTTCCCGTTACCAATTGGTGCAATTACTTTGGTTTTACAGAACGAAATAGTATTCTATTCTGCTGAAAACAACCAACTTGTAAAGTACAATCAGAGAGGCATTAAATCAGTTTTGGCAAAGCATGCACAAATCAATTGGATACAGCCAGACAACAACGATGATAATAGTTTTTACATTAAGGACGGAGACAAAGTCTTTCATTATTCCGAAAATGGCAAAATGCTGAGAACCATTAAAATGAATGTAAATTCTGTGGATTGCATCAAACGGTATGAAAAAACAGGAAAAGGTTCCGTTCTGGGTGTGGTGGATGGAATGGCTAATCGAATAAGTTTATTTCGTAACGACGGAAATCTCATTCCTATGGAAAACAACCAAGGTCAAATTAGCTTCGGAATTTCTACATTCAACGGACAATCAAATCTTTACACCATATCAGATAAATTCGTAATTCATTGCGTTCTGTAAGATACTTAATCTATTTTTGTTTCAATAATGTACTTGCTAATAATTTAAATTACCATGAAACGATTTTATTTTCAATTGATTATCTTTGTTTTTACGGTCTCAGTACTAGCAGTTTCTTGTTGAAAAAATCAAGATAAAAACGATTCTGCTTTAATAGCGCAACTAAGTTCAACAGGGCAAACATCTATGAACGATATTGGTATTATGATTGCGGAATCAATTCATGGTGCATACACTACTTTTGCTGCAACTTGTGCTACCATCACATATGACACAACTGGAGTTTCGAAAGGAATAATTATTGATTTTGGCACAAGTGATTGTGTAGATGGAAAAAGAACACGTGGAATATTGATAGTTTCAGCTCCGACTGGATTTGTTAATTTCGGCAGCACTATCAGCACATCAACAAGTAATTATTTTGTCAACGACAATCAGATTGATGATCAAGATCGATCACCTTGACAAATCTGAATACCTCTAAAATAAACTCTGCGGCAACAGTTTCGTTACCCGAAGAAAGAGGAACGTTCGCATGGAACGCCAATTTCATGAGAACATATGTTTCGGGAAAGAACACACCCTACATTCAAGATGATGAGCACACATATAGTGGAACTGTAAATGGAGACAACACAAAAGAAATTGAATATACAATGGAAATTACAGATCCTTTGAAAATTCGAATGGGATGTCGTTGGATTAAAGGTGGAATTTTTACAATCACCGCATCTTCTATTAAAGAAGAGGCGACATTGGACTATGGATCCGGTGATTGCGATAATAAAGCCACTTTGAAATACGGTAAGAAGGAAGCGATAATTACAATCTAATTCTAAGTTTATTCAAACATACATTAAACACCAAGTTTTCGCTTGGTGTTTTTTTATACTTTTACTTTTCATGAAAAACCTTAGTAAAACGCAACGTTTCGGGCTCAGTGCATTGACAGGAACGTTAATGGGTATTTCCTTCCCTTATACTGGCAGCTTATTCATTTTGACTTTCGTAGCATGGGTGCCTTTGTTGCTTTTAGAGGATTATGTATTAAGAAAAAAATACTATTCAGGTAAAGTGTGGATACATGCATTTGTTGCCTTCGTTTTATATAATCTGATAACTACATGGTGGATTTACTTCGCAAGTTTCGGTGGTGCTGTCATGGCTGTTTTAGCCAACTCATTCTTAATGGCGTTTGTCTTTTATTTTTATCATTTGGCAAAAAAACACATCGGTTCTAAAGAAGGATACATTAGTTTAATATTATTTTGGGTAGCATTCGAATATTTGCATTTTCATTGGGAAGTTTCTTGGCCGTGGCTGAATTTAGGAAACACTTTTGCGCGCGTTCCTTGGCTCGTACAATGGTATAATTTCTCTGGAATATTAGGCGGAACTATCTGGATATTAATCATTAACCTTTTTGTTTTTAAATTACTCAAAAACAAATACTTGAAAGGTCAGGCGATAAAAAGTCAGCAAGCTTTGTTGCTCGTTTTGATTTTATTTCTTGCTGTTCCAACTGGTATTTCTTTGGTGCAATACTTCAGTTATTCTGAAAAATCGAATCCAGAAAACGTTGTCATTATTCAACCAAATATTGATCCCTACACGGAAAAATTTACGACTCCCTTGCAAGGCCAAATTGATAAAACATTAGCATTAACAAATGGGGAAATAACGGATCAAACCGATCTTGTTTTAGCACCAGAAACGACATTAAGTTATGAGTTTTATGAGGATAAAATTGGGGCATACACTTTTTACAACTCATTAGATTCTGCGGTTCAAAAATGGAATTGTGATTTCCTTTTGGGTGCTTCAACGAGCAAGATATTCGACAAAAAAAACTCTAGCGCTTCACGTGCATTTACCAACCGTCCTGGATATTGGGAGAGCTACAATACTTCATATTTAATGCGTCCGAATGGAGAGAATGAATTCGTTCATAAATCCAAATTGGTATTGGGCGTTGAAAAGGTTCCATTTATTTCCTATTTGCCTTTTCTCGATGATTGGGCAATAAACTTAGATGGTGCTTCGGGTTCGCTAGGAGTTTCTAAAGAACCTATGATTTTAAAAGGTAAAAATGGGTGGTTTGCCCCTGTGGTTTGTTACGAATCCGTTTATGGTGAATTCGTTGCCGAACAAGTAAGAAAAGGAGCCGAATACATTGCCATTATTACGAATGATGGTTGGTGGAAGGACACGCCAGGATACAAACAGCACTTGGCATTCGCACGACTAAGAGCAGTGGAAAATAGGCGCGCAGTAGCACGAAGTGCCAATACCGGTTCAAGTGCTATAATCAATCAGCGAGGGGATATTATTCAAAAAACGGATTGGTGGGTACCGACAACCATCGTTGGAACTCTAAATAGAAACAAAGAATTGACAATCTATTCCAAATACGGTGATTTCTTCGGACGTTCTTTTACTTTTGTTTCAGCGTTGCTCATTTTGTTTACTTGGGTAAAACGGTTCAAAAATAAATACGGAATAAGTCAAACCAAAAAATAGGTTAGAGTTTTTATCAGGCTATGTCAGAAGAAACACAAGCATTAAACTCAACGGGAAATTTAGTAGAAAATTACGGCGATTATCTTTTTCAATTTGCCATCTCTAAATTGAAGAATCGTGACATTTCCCTTGATATGGTCCAGGACACTTTGCATACTACCTTGGAGAAAATCGATCAATTTGAAGGTCGAAGTTCGTTAAGGACTTGGATGACGACCATTCTAAATCGAAAGATTATTGATCATTGGAGAAAAGATAAACGAAGCAATGGGTCGAAAAGGACAGTAAGATACTGCACCGTTTGTTGTGCTCCCTGAAAGCAAAAGAAAAGTCTGAACCTCTCAATCAAGCTGAAAAAGAGGCTTTGAAGAAAGCTATTGTTAAGTAGGTCTTCGACTCCGCCCAGACCTCAGTGCCTTTCGAAAAATTAAATCCCCGTATAATTTTGTGGAGTAATGTTTTTCAATCGTTCTTTCACCTCATCAGAAACAGCAAGCGATTCGATAAATTCGTGAACTGATTCTTTGGTCACCGCTTCGTTCTTTCGGGTCAAACCTTTCAAGGCTTCGTAAGGTTTTTCGAAATCTATACTTCTTAAGATTGTTTGAATTGCTTCGGCAACTACCGCCCAATTTTTTTCTAAATCTGCCGCAATTGCTGCTTCATTCAACAACAGTTTATTCAAACCATTTAATGTCGATTTCATGGCTATAAAGGTGTGCGCAAGTGGCATTCCTATTGTTCTCAAGACTGTTGAATCTGTCAAATCTCTTTGCAAACGAGAAACAGGTAATTTCGAAGATAAGTGCTCAAACAAAGCATTTGCAATTCCAATATTTCCTTCTGAATTTTCGAAATCAATTGGATTCACTTTGTGTGGCATTGCGCTCGAACCAATTTCTCCTTCTTTTAGTTTTTGTTTGAAATAATCCATGGAAATATAGGTCCACATATCTCGGTTCAAATCCAAAATGATAGTATTGATTCTTCGTAAACAATCGAAAAGAGCAGCTAAATTATCGTAGTGATCAATTTGCGTAGTTGTTTGCGAACGATTTAATCCTAAAGTTTCGTTGACAAATTTATTTGCAAAAGCCTTCCAATCATGATTCGGATAAGCAATATGATGTGCATTGAAATTACCCGTTGCTCCTCCAAATTTTGAAGAATAGGGCATGTTTCTTAATTGCTCCACTTGCACTTCAAGACGCTCAACGAAAACTTGAATTTCTTTTCCTAAACGAGTTGGTGAAGCTGGCTGACCGTGCGTTCTTGCCAAAAGTGGAATGTTTTTCCAATCTTCTTGGTAGGTCTTAAGTTGATTCAACATGGAATCAAAAAGAGGTAAATATTGTTCGTTCACCGCTTCCTTCAAAGAAAGTGGGATACTTGTGTTATTGATGTCTTGCGATGTAAGCCCAAAATGAACAAATTCAAGATACTTTTCCAATCCCAATTCACGCATTTTTTCCTTGACGAAATACTCAACGGCTTTCACATCGTGGTTGGTCACTTTCTCAGTATCCTTAATCCATGTTGCATCTTCTTCTGAAAAGTTATAGATAATAGCATTCAAATTGGTGAATTTCTCCTTTGGAAAATCATCCATTCCAGCAATTCCTTCTTCAGCAAGTGCCATTAAATATTTTATCTCAACAATAACCCGATATTTTATCAAAGCATATTCTGAGAAATACGGACGAAGTTCCGATGTTTTGGAATGGTATCTTCCGTCGATGGGAGAAATGGCTGTGAGAGAATTCAGTATCATTATTTCGTATTTATTGATTATCAATCTTTTAGCTTCAATTGGCAAGAAAAAAGAAAGCGCAAAGATAACAAATTATTGGAGAGAAATTGGTGTTGGAGTTTATGAGTACAGAGTGCATGAGTGGAAAGTGGAATAACAAATAATGTTTATAAAACTTTTCACTCTACACTCTTCATTCGCCCTATTTGTTCTTACTTTTGCCCATGCTTTATTTACAACAGTTTTGGTCAGGATTGAAGGCGTTTGGAAAGGCGTTTCAATTTATTTTCCAGAATCATTTGTATTGGTTTTTCCTTCCTCCTGCTCTATTGATGTTGGGGATTTATTACGTTGGAGATTTAATAAGCAATCGTCAAGTTACCTTCCCGATGGACACGATAAACGATATTGTATGGGCATCGCTGCGTGTTTTGGTAGAGCTGACCATTGCTATTCTTCTCATGAAGTTTGCAAAATATATGGTCGTCGTTATTCTTTCACCGATGCTTTCTTTTCTCTCTCAAAAAACGGAGAAAAAACTAACGGGAAAAACCTATCCGTTCAGTGCGAAGCAGCTGTGGCATGATATACAAAGAAGTTTTAGAATCGTTGTGCGAAATTTGATGTGGGAATACACCTTTTTTCTCATCATTTTTATCGTGAGTATATTGGGTTGGAAAGATGCACAATCGGCCCCTATTTTCTATTTGACTTTCTTGATTGGATTCTTTTATTACGGGTTTAGTTTTCTCGATTATGTGAACGAACGACGCAAATTAGACATAGACGACAGTATCATTTTCATCCGAAAACATCGCGGACTGGCCGTTGTAATTGGAGGTGTTTATTCCATTCTTATTTTGATGCCGGTTGACCTTTCCATTTTATTCGATTTCGCTACGCAAGAAAGTGTTGACGTACCCATTTCAGATTTCTTCCTTCATCTTTTCATGTGGTTGCTGGCCTCCATGGCACCAGTGGTAACTATAGTTGCGGCTACCATTGCCATGTACGATATGGGATATTTGAAATCGGATAAATCAAACGCGCAAAAAAAAACCTCCAACAATTCGATTAATTCGACTGTTGAAGGTTCCTTTGAGAATTCAGATGAGAATTAGTTCTTAATCCATCTAAAGACCACGTTCGCTTCATTTGTCAATCGACAAACATACGATCCATTGGTCAATTCTTTTACATCGATAGACAATATTTCTTCCGATAAAACAACTGTTTGCACCAATCGTCCATCAGCAGAATAAAAATGAAGTGTTTCACCCAAGTATGCTTCGTCTACCTCAACATTTAGTACATCACTAGTTGGATTCGGAAACCAGCTGAAATTTAATTTATTCGTTTCGTTTAGTCCTGTGAAATCCAGCGTTAATGTCAACGTAATTGTACTATCACAACCAGCGGCATTTTGAATTACCTGGGTATAAGTTCCAGAGTTCGTATAAACCGTTCCGTTTAAAGTGTATTGATCTAATGCATTCACTGTAAGTGACGAAGTGGTCGGTTGATTAACAGTTATCATCACAGTATCAGAATTCACACAATTGGATGAATCTGCACCAGAAACAACATATGTCGAAGTCGTTGCTGGGTTAAAAGGCGATCCATTCACTACTCCATTGTTCCAGATATAATAAACTCCACCTGTTGCTGTCAAAGTAGTTGATTGACTCCTCACTGTGAAAAATAAAATAAGATTTATTCCTTAGTTTTGCTTCGTGAAACGATTATCAATGAAAATAGCGTATCGAGGAACGAACTTTCACGGTTGGCAAAAACAGCCAAATGGAGTGACTGTCCAAAGTACAATCGAAGAATGTTTTTTTAGACTTTTGGGCCAAAAAGAATATGGAATTGTCGGATGTGGAAGAACAGATGCCGGTGTTCATGCTAGCGAGTATTTTTTTCATGTTGATGTTCCAAACGAAACGGATATTGAGATCCTTCATTACAAGCTCAACCGTATGGTTGGAGACGATATCGTTATACTAGGCACCAAAGAGGTTTCGGTAGATTGGCATGCTCGATTCGGCGCTACAAAACGCACGTATCGTTATTATATTCATACAGAGAAAAATCCCTTTATTCTAGATAGAAGTGTTTTTATTCGCTCAGAAATTGACCTCGACAAAATGAATGAGGCATGTCAATACATTTTGGGCAAACAAGATTTCACCTCTCTTTCGAAATTGCATACGGATGTGAAAACCAATATCTGTGAAGTTAATGCTGCCAAATGGGTGAAGGTTGATAAGTCAAATTACTATTTCGAGATTTCTGCGGATCGTTTCCTCCGAAATATGGTGCGCGCCACAGTCGGTACACTTTTGGAAATCGGATACGGAAAAAAGGAACCTTCTGACATGAAATTCATTTTAGACAAAATGGACAGGCAAGAAGCGAGCATGTCGGCACCTGGACAGGGGTTGTTTTTGTTTGGGGTCGAGTATTAAGAAGTCAGAATTGTAAAATCAGGAATAAGAAGTACGTTCGTAATTCATTTCTTAATTCTTACTTAACTACTAGAATGTAATTGTTCTTTTTTCCTTTTCCGAGCAGAACATATTTGTCATTGATCAAGGTTTCTTTGGTGATTGAAAAATCTCCGTTTACTTTCTCTTTGTTGACAGAAATAGAGTTCTCTTTCAAACCACGCTTCACTTCTCCGTTTGAGGGTAAAAAATCTGTTTTTCCCACGAAAGCATCCATCAAGTTCATTCCAGCATCCACATCGGCGCGACTTACTTCGGCTGTTGGCACTCCGTCAAAAATAGCGAAGAAGTCTTTTTCTGTAAGCTTGCGCAAATCATCTGCAGAAGATTTACCGAATAATATTTGACTAGCAGCAATAGCCGTATCCAGTTTTTCTTGTCCGTGAACGCGAATCGTAATGTCTTCAGCTACTGCAGTTTGCAATTTGCGCAAGTGCGGTTCTGCTTGATGTTCTGCAATTATTTTATCGATTACTTCTTTTTCTAAGAGCGTGAAAATCTTGATATAGTTTTCAGCATCGGCATCGCTAGAATTCAACCAAAACTGGTAAAATTCGTACGGCGTAGTTCTATTTTCATCCAACCAAACGGCACCAGAAGCTGTTTTTCCAAACTTTGTTCCATCTGCTTTTTTAATCAAAGGAGTTGTCACAGCATACGCTTCATTCCCACTTTTACGACGAATTAATTCTGTTCCAGTAACGATATTTCCCCATTGATCTGAACCTCCCAATTGCACGATGCAATCTTTGTGTTTATTTAAATAGTAAAAATCGTATCCTTGCACCAATTGGTAAGAAAATTCAGTAAATGAAAGACCCGTTTCGAGTCTCTTTTTGACAGAATCTTTCGCAATCATGTAATTCACTGTAATGTGTTTTCCAACGTCGCGAATGAAATCCAAGAAGTTCATTTCTTTGAACCAATCGTAATTATTGACCATTTCGGCGCCCGTTTCATTCGAATTAAAATCAAGAAAACGAGAAAGTTGTTCTTTCACACATTCCACATTGTGGTTCAATGTTTCGCTTTCCAACAAATTTCTTTCGTCCGATTTCCCAGATGGATCTCCCACCATACCCGTTGCTCCGCCAACCAATGCAAACGGTTTATGACCTGCTCTTTGAAAATGAACGAGCGTCATGATTTGCACCAAATGTCCTACGTGTAAAGAATCGGCAGTTGGATCAAAACCGATATAACCAGACCGAACTTGCTTGTTGAGTGCATCTTCCGTTCCGGGCATGATATCGTGAATCATTCCTCTCCATTGCATTTCGGCGATAAAATTTTTGGGCATTTTTTAATGTTTTGATACAAAATTAAAAGAAAGAGGCAGATTTCCGTGTACTTGGTTCGGATTGTTTCAAGGTCACAAGAAAATTTTTAGATCTTTTAATTCAGTATTAAAAAAATACTGGTTAAGTTTTTTTTAAACCTTGCCAGCATTTTTGTGATTTTTTATAAACAGAAAATAAACTTAATTGGCTTTTAGAATACGTAACGTAAAAATAGACTTGCGTCGATATAATCGTTATAACCTCTGTGATACAAATCGAAATAGGGCATTATATCTAGTCCAAGCTTAAAAGGAATTTCTCCAAAGGCATATTGCAATCCTAATAATCCGACAACACTATCTGCAGTATAATTTCTATCGCTATGATACTTATCGTCCTTCCACTCGCGGTAATATCTACCGTTTTAGAAACCTACTCGAGCACCTATTCCATATTCCCAAGATAAACGATTAATAACAGAAGTATTAGTTTTTTTATATTGGAATTACACTCGAGTATTTCTACTTCTTCGTTGTCAAATCTTTGAACACTTCTTCTAATCTTTTTTCTTCCACTCGAAGTGTCAATACGAGTAATTTTTGTTCTTGGGCGAATTGCGCGATACGTTTTCTCAAATCAGCATCAGCCGAACCTTCAAACAACCAGCCATCTCCAACTTTCTCCACTTTACGAACTTGGCTGATGGCTTTCAATTTATTTTTCGGCACTTCACCTTCAAATTCAGCATAAACAGTTACCACATTTTTCTCCAATTGAAGTTCGTTTGGTTTACCGTCTGCAACAATTTCTCCTTGGTTAATGATGACCACTCGATCACAAATCGCCTCAACTTCCTGCATAATATGCGTAGAAAGCATTACCGTTTTTTCTTTACCAATTTTTCGAATCAACTCGCGAATTTCGACCAATTGATTGGGATCCAAACCAGAAGTTGGCTCATCCAAAATAAGCACTTCGGGATCGTGGATAATCGCTTGCGCCAATCCAACCCGTTGACGATACCCTTTTGAAAGAGCTCCGATTTTTTTGTTTTGTTCTATGTCCAAACCAACCGCTTTGATCATTTCAGCAACGCGCTCTTTTACATTTTTAATTTTGTAAATATTCGCGACAAAAGTCAAATATTCCTTCACATACATGTCAGTGTACAAGGGATTGTTTTCAGGCAAATAACCAATCAGTTTTCGTGTGTCCAAAGAATCAACAGTTACAGGTAAACCACACACTTTTACGTCGCCTGAAGTGGAAGGAATGAAACCCGTAATGATTTTCATTGTTGTTGATTTTCCGGCACCATTTGGACCTAAGAAACCTACAATTTCACCTTTTTTCACTTCGAAACTTATTTCGTTTACAGCAGATTGTTCGCCGTAGTATTTGGTCAGGTTTTTTACCTCTATTGACATGTGGGTTGTTTTGAAGGGCGAAGATAATCAAAAAGACATTGACTATTACAGACATTGACGGTTGACTTTGACCATTGACTTTATACATTTTGTAAATTGTCAATGGTCAATAGTCATAGTCAACAGTCAAAAACAGTATCTTTGCCGCCAATGATTACCAAAGGAAAAGTTTTAAAATCGACCGGAAAATGGTACAACGTCCTCGAGCAGGACGGCGAAATGATCGTTTGTAGACTTCGGGGTAAGATTCGCATGTCTGGTTTGAAAACGACAAATCCTGTAGCAGTCGGAGACGAAGTGATACTTTCTCCCGAGCGAGATGATGAAAATCGTGGGGTAATTTTAGATGTGGAACCAAGACGAAATTACATTGTTCGGAAATCGACAAACCTGAGCAAGCAAATGCAGATTTTGGCGGCGAACGTCAATCGAGCGTATTTGATGGTTACGATTCATTCGCCGAATACTCATTTGGCCTTCATCGACCGTTTTTTGGTTTCGGCCGAATCATTTCGAATTCCTTGTAGTTTATTATTCAATAAAATCGATCAATACAACGAAAAAGATTTGGTGAAAATTGATGAAATCATCAAGAAATACGAAGTAATCGGATATCCGTGTCACAAAATTTCAACGTTTGATGAAGCCTCCGTCAATTTTCTGAAAGCTGAAATAAAAGGCAAACAAGTGATGATTGGTGGACACTCTGGCGTAGGGAAAAGCTCCTTGATTAATGCAATCGATACGGAATTATCTGCACGAATTGGAGAGATTTCCAAAGCACATGCCCAGGGTCAACACACAACGACTTTTGCCGAAATGTTTCCTTTAACCTCAGGCGGATTTATCGTAGATACACCTGGAATACGAGCTTTTGGAATTATAGATTTAGAAAAGGAACACATCGGACATTATTTTCCAGAAATGCGCGAGCGAATGGAAAATTGTAAGTTTAATAATTGTCAGCACATTAACGAACCAAAATGCGCGGTGAAAGAAGCGGTTGAAAAAGGCGAAATTGCCGAAAGTCGCTATGAAAGTTATTGGGTTATGTTGCACGAAGATGCGAGCGAAAATTACAGGAAAAACATTTACGGATGAGAGCTGTAATTCAAAGAGTTTGGGAAGCTTCGGTTGAAATAAATGGGGAAATAGAAGGTAAAATAGATTCTGGCCTTTTGATTTTCCTAGGAATTGAAACGGAGGATAGTGATGATGATATCGATTGGTTGCTTTCAAAAATATTGCAGATGCGAATTTTCTCTGATGTCGATGGAAAAATGAACGAAAGTCTCTTGGATCAAAATGGAGAATTGTTGGTGATTAGTCAATTTACTTTGCATGCATCAACAAAGAAAGGAAACCGACCGAGTTTTATTAAAGCCGCTCGACCTGAAATGGCGATTCCATTGTACGAAGAGTTTTTGAAAAAGTCAGAAGTTCAGATTCCAGGAAAAGTACAAAGTGGGATCTTTGGGGCAGATATGAAAGTTAGATTGTTAAATGATGGACCGGTGACAATTAGTTTAGATTCGAAAAATAAAGAATGATAATTGACTATTGACCTTAACCATTGACAGATGGAAATTGTAAAAGGTCACCAGTCAACGTCAATAGTCAAATAATGGAAATAAAAGAAGCGCAAAATATTGTAGACAAGTGGATCAAGGATGTCGGTGTTCGTTATTTCAACGAGTTGACCAATATGGCGATGTTAACAGAGGAAGTTGGCGAGGTCGCACGAATTATTGCTAGACGATATGGTGAACAGAGCGAAAAAGAATCGGATAAAAACAAAGACCTAGGCGATGAAATGGCGGATGTGCTTTTCGTACTCATCTGTTTGGCTAACCAGACAGGAGTAGATTTGGAAGATGCTTTGAATAAGAACTTGGAGAAGAAAACGAATCGCGATGCGGATCGACATAAGAATAATAAAAAATTGAAGTAGGTTTTTGGATGTAGGACGGAAAGACTGTGCGTAGTAAGTCAGTCCTGAGTCTTTTAGTCTTGAATCCAATCAAAAATAAAAAAATGGCATTTAAAAAATTACCTGAAACACTGATAGAGAATTTGACCATTGCAGGTTACGAAGATTTTCTTCCGGCGCAAGAGGAATTGTTTCGTAAAATTCGCGAAGGAAAAAACTTAATTGTGATCAACGAAGGCAACACAGGTTTTTCGACATTAATGGTCATGGCGAGCATTTTTAAAGTTCCTGAACCGCAGGAAGGTTCACCACGAGTGATCATGATTTGCGCCAATGATGACGAAGTAATCGCGCGTGCAGAAGAAATGCGTGCTTGGGCGAAGCACATGGATTTGACCATCGATTTGGCCCACGACAAAGGTCACCAAGTGCAGCAACGGAACAATATTTTTGACGGAACGGAGATTGTTATTGGAACGGCCAATCGTATTTACAACATATATATCCAAAGTGGTTTAAACTTGAATATGTTGAAGCTTTTTATCATCGATGATGTTAATCTTTCGTTGAAAGGAAAAAACTTGGCGCATTTGGCGCGAATTGGTGATAGCTTGCCGAAATGTCAGGTTGTTATTGGCGCAAAAGAATACGACAAAAAGTTAGAAATGCTTCGTGAACATATGCAGAAAGCTTTTGTAAAAGTGAAGATGTAAGTTTTTTGAGTGGAAAGTTCTTAAGTGGAGATTCAGAGTGGATTGCACCCGAATTATTTTGGACCATTCTCAAACAACACTACTCCAATTTATTCAGTTTTTCAGCTACAATTTTATCAATAGGAAACGTCATGTCTTCAGAACTCAAATCGCTAAATTTCCGCCAAACTAATTTTTCTCCCTCCGTTTTATGCTCATAATCGAGTGAAACAGTTTCTAAAATTTCTGGTTTCGGGAAACTTACTTTGTAATAAAAACTAATCAATTGTTGGTCCGAATTAAAAGCGGAAACTTGAACAAAGTCATTGACGTAAAATAATTCTCCAACCTCCACTTCAATTCCACATTCTTCTTGAAATTCTCGTTTGAGGCAATCGACCAATCCTTCGCCGAATTCCAACCCGCCGCCCGGGAATTTAATCATGGGTTTTTCGAAGCGTAATTCACTAGAAAGCAAAACCTCATTGTTTTTGTTGATGAGAATGCCGTATACGCGAAGATTGAACTTGTTCATTGTATTGTCTGCCACGAATTTCACGAATTTTCATGAATTAGAGGTGTAACTCGTTTGTTTTGTTTGCCACTAATTGCACTAACCTTACTGCCAAACAGGTACGGTTTTCACGGATGGGTGGTTTGGTTTATGTTATTAAACACCTCTACCGTCAATATAATTTGCGAAAATTAGTGAAATTAGTGGCTTATCTTTCCTGACAACTATTTACCCAGAATCTCGGCAATATCTGGTCTGAAATACTGATCCGATTTCATCACTTTTCCATCTTCACGATAAATGGGTTCGCCATTTGCATCCAATTTACTCATGTTGGAGCGTTGAATTTCTTGGAAAACTTCTTCGATTTTGTGTTGCAATCCGTGTTTTAAAATCGTTCCACAAAGGATGTAAAGCATATCACCTAATGCATCTGCAATTTCGACAATATCACCTTCAAGAGCAGCTTCGAGATACTCTTCATTCTCTTCGGACATCAGCCTGTGACGTAGGTCAATTTCCGCTGTTGGCAAATCGACAGTTGGTGAATAATTATTTCCGATTTTGAAGGCTGTATGAAATTTTTCTACTGCTGAAATGGTATCTTGTAAAGTCATTCGTGCTATTTTTTGTCGAAAATAAGGAATTTTCTTTGTTCCAACAATCCTCAAAAAATGCTTGTTTTTATTCTTATTGAAAATCCCACGGATATGAGCTTCCATCGACTTGCTATGCTGTTTGTTTCTTTCTCTATTTTAATCGCCTGCGGAACAAATGAAACGGTTGTCCGAAAAAAAACGGCGAAAAAAAAGGAACCCACATCATATCCGTTCCTATCATAGAAAAACCGATAGTGATAAAAGGAGAAGTCCAAGAAATGACAGATTTGTATATAGAAAGATCAGTTCAAGACTATTTCATCAAATTTTGTGAAAGTAAAGTGACACGAAAAGAAGTCGAAAATGCTCTTTCTGCTCAAAATCAATTATAAAAACCCTCGAAATTGAAATAGAGTACAAATAGGGAGAATGGGACAATTGTCAAGAAAACAAAGAAGAGAAAGTTGCAAGTAGGACTGGACAGTATGTTATCATTCATAAAATTATTCGATAGAAAAACGGTCTATTTTTTCTTCTTCATCTTCATCCAGGGCACATCACTTCCTTGAGCATTAGCGATAACCCGAAATCCAACATTTGGAGCGGCACCTTCGTAGGGATTAAAACTTTCGTTTCGCACATCATATCCTGGATCTTTCCATGAACCGCCGACAACGATATCTTTATCAGCGACCAACTCGGCTACGTTTCCATTCATGTTATACAAACCATAGCCATTTGGCCAGTAGGATTGTGAAGGAGCCGTCACGTCTACAAAGTCACCAGAAGCAACTCCGCCAGCATCATTTCTCACTACAACCAACTTCCCTGTAGAATCACGTGAAATATTTTCTGCGCCAAATCGAACATAGTTTGCCAATTGACTTCCTTCTTTATTTGTTAAGTATGGTCCACCCCAACTGTATGCACCCATGGTTAAACCACCTTTTGCTGCGTAAATCCATTCATCGTGAGTTGCAAGTCGGAATTTTAACTTCTTTCCTCCACCTTCTAAATTCGGCATGAAATGATCCGATAACCATTCGCAATAAAGTTCAGCTGCTTCTTTTGTAATATTCACAACAGGAAAATCTCTATACGCCGGATGAGAGTGATAAAAATCTACGTATTTATTATTGAATGAGCTTGCAGTGTTCCACTTATTAGAATCAACTAAACAAATCGCTAATTTTTCAGTGTCGCCTTTTACCCTTAAATCGGAAAGAAATTCCATCCAATGAAAATTAGTGATTTCACCTTTCATCATGATGAAGGAGTTAATTGATTTCGATTCACCATTCCACTCCAATTTTCCAGAGGGAACGAAAGTATAACCATTATTGAGAGCTTTGTATTTATTTCGGGTTATATTCTGGCTGAACGACAATAAAGCCAATGAAATGAAGCCGCCAAGTGCAAGAGTAAAAATTGTTTTCATACGAATAGTTTCTATTTACTTCCTTAAACGTTAAAGTAATAATAAGTTACGTTCCAATATCAATTATCTCTACTTTTAATCCACTTGTAAAACTCAATACAAAAAATGAGCAACTCGGAACTTATTTCAAAATTCTACAAAGCTTTTGCCAATGCAGATACTAGAACAATGGCAGAATGTTATCACGAGAATATCATTTTTGAAGATCCTGCTTTTGGACAACTTCAAGACGAAAGAGCGAAAGGTGAACTCAAAGTAGAATTCTCTGACATTTCAGCGGAAGAAAAAACGGGAAAAGCAAAATGGATTTCGACGTACAATTACGGGCAAAAAAAACGAAAAGTAATCAATCCTGTTTCGGCTTCTTTTAAATTTAAAGATGGCAAAATCATTGAGCATCTTGACGATTTTGATGCGTGGAAGTGTTCAAAACAGGCCTTTGGCCTGCCAGGGTATTTGTTCTGTTGGTCTGGTTTTATGAAGCAGAAAAATCAGAAGACGACGAATGGGTTGTTGGTTAAGTATATGACGCAATGAAGTGGTGGAACTATATCCCTTACGTCAACTTCATATTGGCCTGTGCCTTTGATTATTTGGACTTCTATTAATGTGTTTTTTTGCAAAATCAGACAGTATGTTAATTGGACTGTTTCTTATTTTACAAGCCATTATTTCAGCTTATTATTTAGCGATGTTTATTTATAGTTTAGTCCTATTTCAGAAAAGAAATTCAATGCCGGAAGGAATCTTATTGTTATTTTTACTCATCGTTCCTTTCGTTTTTCTATTGTAGTTTCTGCAGGTCCGACCAAAATTCAGGATAACTTTTCGCCACCGCTTCCGGATTTTCGACTTCAATCTCTGATTCTGAAAACAAACCTAAAATACCCAAACACATTGCAATTCGGTGATCGTTGCAAGAAGATGTTTTCCCACCTTTTATGGATTTAGAACCATGAACAATCAGCACATCATTTTTATTATCCAAGTCAACTTTTACACCAATTTTCTCAAATTCAGATTGTATCGTTATTCCTCTATCACTTTCTTTATGCACCAGGCGATGCAAGCCAAACAACTTCGATTCGCCCTCCGTCAAAGCAGAAAAAGCGGAAAGAGCTGGAAATAAATCGGGGGCATCGGTCAAATCACATTCCAATGAAGTTCGGTTTACCCCGTCGATTTGAATCATTCCCGTTTCGAAATGAACCTTGCAATTGGCAGCGAGAAAAACATCCAAAATAAACTTATCGGCTTGTAAACTACTCATTGTTAAATCCTTCAACCAAATATCTTTTCCTAAGGCAGACGCAACTAACCAAAAAGCAGCCGAACTCCAATCTCGTTCAATAGTATACTCTTTCGCTTTGTATGTTTGATTTCCAGGAATGACGAATTTTTTAATTCCCTGCTTTTCAATTATTATCCCAAAATGGCGGAGAGTTTTCAAAGTCATTTCGACATAAGGAGCACTGTTCAATTCTTCAACGTGCAATACAGAATCATTTTTCGCAAGTGGCAAAGCCATTAACAAACCAGAAATGTATTGTGAACTTTGCTTGCCACTCACTGTCAATTCTCCACCATCAAAACCTCCTTGAATCTTCATTGGAAGCCTTCCCTCATTGTCCTCAATAAATGGGATCCTATTCTCGAAATTATCTTTAAAAAATCCAAAAGGACGATCCAATAAAGACCCTTCTCCATTGATCCGAAATTCGCCAGAATGAATAATGCACAAGCTTGTCATCAGGCGAGAACCTAAACCACTTTCACCACAATTCAAAGTCAAAGCTTCAGGAAATTGGTGTGTTCCTTCAATGCACAATTCACCTTTTTTTTCTGTGATTTTAGCTCCAATAGACAGTATGTTTTCAAGCATTGATAACTCATCTTTACTATCACCAATGCCTTTAATAGTAACTCTGCTTTCAACCAAGCTTGCCGCAAGTAAGGCTCTTTGGCTATCACTTTTGGAAGCAGGAACTCGTATTGTTTTTCGATTAAATTCGGTTGGCACTTTCATTTTTAATCCTTTTTGGGATTCATCACCTTGGTTTGGCGACGAATCGATTCCTGATGAATGGCATCCATGGTTTGACGGATAAAAAGAGGTGTCAATTGATATTTCACGCTTCTTGAAAGTCGGGAATTTTTAACTCGTGCCCAATGTTCTTGTTGCAGAATAGTTATGTTGTGGTTTCGTTTCAGTTCTCCTGCGGCCTCACTAATTTGCATTCTTTCCGAGAGTAAGTCAAAAATTCGATCGTCCAAAACACCAATTTTCTGGCGAATATCTTCCAAGTTCTTTTCCGCATCTTCTCCAACTGACGTTTCACGTAAAATCAAATTATTGATTATTTTTTCTAATCCATCGGCGGTCACTTGCTGTTTCGCATCCGACCATGCTTCGTCCGGATTAGGATGTGTTTCAATCATCAATCCTTCAAAATTCAAATCCATCGCTTTTTGACTTACTTCCATCAACAAGTCTCTTCTTCCAGAAATATGGCTTGGGTCACAAATTAATGGGACATGTGGCATTCTTTCACGGAAAGCAATCGGAATTTCCCAGTTGGGTACGTTTCTGTATTTGGGATGATTGTAGAAAGAAAAACCACGATGAATTCCCGTTAAACCTTTTAATCCTGCTTTCTCTAATCGCTCAAAGGCCCCTATCCACAGCTCTAAATCTGGATTGATGGGGTTTTTGACCATAACTGGAACAGAAACTCCATTGAGCGCATCTGCAATTTCTTGAACAGCGAAAGGGTTTACTGAAGTCCGCGCGCCAATCCATAATACATCGACACCCGCTTTTAAGGCTTGTTCGGCATGATTCGCATTCGCAATTTCGGTGCACGTAGGCAATTTAGCCAATTCCCCAGCTTCGATCAACCACGGCAAACCAACTGCTCCCACACCTTCAAAAGAATCAGGTCGTGTACGTGGTTTCCAAATACCACCACGGAGCAATCTGATTTCACTTTTTTGAGCTATTTCTATCGCAATTTGGGTGACTTGATCGCGCGATTCGACACTACATGGTCCAGCAATTAAATACGGTTTTTCGCTTTCAAAAATTTCTTTGGATAAGTTCACGAATTGGTTTTAATCAAATAACAAGCAAAGGTAAGGAATAGTTTTGCTTTGCTTCAGGAGAAACAAGCTGTTAACTTTTTATTTTTTCTTGGGAGGAACGGTGTAAAATTCTTTCAAGTAAAAAGGTTCGAAATACGCCAGGTCTTCAAATTCTTGGTTGATGTATTTGTAATATATTTTCTCAACCTGACCACTAGCACTGCAAAGTACCTCGTCTTCAAATTGAATATTCCTTTCTGACCAAAATTCCTTCATCTTCGGCATACCGTCGCCAACGAGAACGAAAGGCTCAAAATTCAAGTAAGTCGACTCGTCTAAAATATCTGCAGAAATTGGTTTCAAAACGTTCGAATCTGACGAATAAATACCGCAATACACTTCCATTCGCCTTGCATCTATCATTACACAAATCGTGGAATCGGGATGCATTTTTCGCGCTTCGTAAGCCAAACTTTCTATTGAAGAAATGGACAACAAAGGAATATTCAAGGCATAACACAATCCTTTTGCAGTAGAGGTTCCGATTCTCAATCCTGTATAGGAACCTGGACCCGAAGAAACCGAAACACCTGAGAGCTGATCGATCTGTAATTCAGCCGTGTACATGACATCTTGAATATAGAGGGTCAATTTTTCGCCATGGGCAAAAGCATCATCGTTTGATTCTTTTTTGGCAATTTCGTTTCCATTTTTGGATAAAACCACCGAACAAACTTTGGTGCTCGTTTCCAAATGAAGGAGATAAATATCAGACATTATTCAGGGCATTCCAATTTAAATCCAACACCATGAATGTTCAAGATTTGTACTTTTTCGTCTCCCGCTAAATACTTCCGAAGTTTGGTGATAAACACATCCAAACTTCTTCCTACAAAATAATCATCTTGACCCCAAACGGCTGTCAAAAGAATTTCACGTGCTATAACTTTATTTTTATTTTTGGCGAGTATCGCTAAAATTTGATTTTCTTTTTTCGTTAAGTTTTTCGTCTCTTTATCTAGCTTTACCTCATGTTGCTCGCTATCAAAGTGAAACTTACCAATTTGAAAGCCAGTCATTTGATCCTCAACTAGATCTAAGTTCACTCTTTTTAAAAGAGAATGAATTCTCAATTCAAATTCGTCGAAATTGAATGGTTTTGTCAAATAATCATCACCCCCAGCTTTGAAACCAGCTACTTTATCCTCAGTCATGGATTTTGCAGTCAAAAATAAAATCGGAACTTCCTTATCTACTTTTCGAATTTCTTGGGCAAGAGTAAATCCGTCTTTCTTTGGCATCATGACATCAAAGATTCCCAAGTGAAATTTTTCTTGATTAAATCTTTGTATTGCTTCAACACCATCACAACATAAAGTAACCTCGTAACCAAGATTTTTTAAATGATCACTAATTACAAAACCTAAGCTTGTGTCGTCTTCAACTAATAAAATTTTCGCATTCATGCACTCGAGAATTTAGCCGAAAGTTAGTTATTTTTTGGGGATGGGATATAAGTAAATTGTTATAAAATTGATCCGAAATCTACTTGGGAAAATTTGAAACTTAAAGTCACTTGGTTTTATGTATCGCAATGACTAAATAATATTGAGTAGGTGTTTTTTTAAACGTAAAAAAAATATCAAAAAAATAAGAGCTTTAAACTGGTGTTTAAAGCTCTTATTACACTAATCAACCTAACTAACTACTCATCACAAAAATACATTTTAAATCTTACCCTCCAAATTTTCAATAATGTTTTTTTTTTAAAAACGTTTTTTTTTCACAAGTAGCTTATTAAAAGCCTAATTCTAATTAACTTGGCCTAGTAAAACGCAAATTAACATGAACAAATCCGTTCTCATAGTAGATGACGATGAAGATATCAGAACGCTTCTAGAATACAATCTCTCCAAGGAAGGTTTTCAAACATTTTGTGCCGAGAACGGAGTTGAGGCTATAAAAATCGCCAAGGAAGTTCATCCAGATTTGATTTTATTAGATATAATGATGCCCGAAATGGATGGCATGGAGGTATGTGAAACATTGCGATCGACTCCTGGATTCGAAAATACGTACATCTGTTTTTTAACTGCGCGAGGCGAAGATTACAGTCAAGTAGCAGGCCTAGATGCCGGAGCCGATGACTACGTAACGAAACCAATAAAAATGCGCGTATTAATTTCCCGTATCAAAGCCGTGTTTCGCCGCAATCTTCAGAATGGCTCGACAAACTCGTCCAACGAACTAAGAATAAATAGAAATAAATACGTCGTCGAAAAAGGGAATGATGAAATTCAACTTCCGAGAAAAGAATTTGAATTGATTGCTTTATTGATGTCCAAGCCGGATAATGTCTTTCAACGATCAGAAATATTGGATACTGTATGGGGAACTGACATTGTAGTTGGAGATAGAACAATAGATGTGCACATTCGAAAACTACGTGAAAAGTTAGGTGATGAATTAATAGTAACGGTAAAAGGTGTGGGATACAAATATTCTACAAACGAAAAAAAGTCCTAACCGAGGTTAAGACTTTAATTAGTAAGTAAATAGGTTTGTTTTTATAAATTCTTAAACCATGTTCCTGAAATCCAAGTTGATGCTGAGACTCCCGAACCATCGACAATGACATTCCCAGAATTCTGTGCGTCTGTTTCCAAAGAAGCTCCTGAAGTATTTGCGGTAAACTTTAATGGAGTTGTAACGTCTACATTAGCAGTTCCTCCTGTTAATTTAAATGATCCATTTACGACGTTTGTTAAGGTTTGATCATGTTGAATGTCGAACCCTTTGGAAAATCCTTCTATTACGATATTCGAAACTGTCGCTTTTGTTCCTTCACGGAATTTCGCGCCTGATGTTGCTGCTGCGGAACCTCGCCCAATTAATTCAATATTGGACAAAGTTGGATTTGAAAAAGGAGTCGCTGCATTGTTTGAGGAATTATTATCTCCTTCAATACCACGATCACCTTCAGTTGCCGATTGCACTGCTCTCCAGTAATTACCTGTTCCACTCCATCCAAAGGTAAAGTCAAACGAATCATCACCTGAACCATAAGACAAAGCATACGACATATTCACGGTTCCTCCAAAAAACTCGAATCCATCATCGGCACATTTAAAAGCTTGTAAATGATCCAAAGTCGTTCCGTTTCCAACTCCATTGAAAGAAAAGCCGTTCAGTTCGGTATCAGCTGTGATTTGTTTACCGGCATATTCAACGCGGATATATTGCATAACGCCGGAATTGTCGGATGGATTTGTTCCACCATACGTTCCTGTTTGACCTTCACCAATTGGATCAACTCCATTATTTATAGGTGCGTATCCATTTACAATAATTCCACCCCAATCACCCGGTTGAGGATTTGACTTGATCGTTGTGAACACTATAGGACAAGATTCACTCCCCATTGCCATTATTCTCGATCCTCGTAATATAGATAGGAATGGAATGGTGTTGTCATCAGCAGCGTAAATCATTGTACCACAAGGAATAGTCAAGACCGCTCCAGCATCTACAAAAACACCACCTGAAAGCATGTAATTTTTAGTAGCATCTAATGCAATATTCTCTTTGATTGTTCCAGTAATCTTTTCGTATGAAACTCCATTAATCGTGGTCGTTTCTATCTTATATGTCGACGCATCCGCAAACTCACATGTTCCATCATCCTTTTTTGCTTTGTCATTGTAGTTTGTTGCTGTTGGATCAGTACATCCTTTTTTCTTACAAGATGTAAATGTTAAGGCAAATGCCGCGGCAAGTACCATTGTTCCTAATTTCAATTTTCCTGTTTTCATATTTTTTTTCTAATTATTTGATGAGACAAATTTCGAGTTTCTTTACCGAGAGGAAGTTTCCTAATCTTTATATATGTATCAACTATTTGTTAAGTAAAATTCATATCTGAATCAGATTAGGTGTATATTCCCTTGTTTTTACTGGCCTCTGTTTTTGTTAATGTTAACTTAACACCAATAAAATCATTCCCGTAAAATCATGGACTAATTTTACGGCAAACAAAATGAATAGTTGTTATGAAAAATGCGTTTAAAATTCTTTTAGTTGTTTGGATTGGAATACTTGGTTCTTTTTCAGTAATGGCTGGCACAGAGCCTACCGAATCACCATATGATGAAACAATTTTTCAAAATGTTACGGCAAAAGCTGGTGAAGCGAAGCTAAGCATTTCATGGTCGATCGACTACGCTGTTTTGGATTCTTTAGAAGCACAAGGTTATGTGGTTGCCATAAAGTACAACACAGAAATTAGATCGAAAAGAGAAAAAAGTGGTTACGAAAACTCCGGGTACTGGACGATTAAAGATTTGCCTCTGAATACAACTTCACACGAAATCGACGATCTCATTGGTGGTGAAAAGTATGTATATAAAGTAGGAATTACGAAAGGTGATGATTCAGTTTGGTCTGAAAAAGGAAAAGTAGAAACGAATCGAGTTTGGGGATTATTCAAACTATTAGTTCTAATTGGTGCGCTTGGTATGTTCATCTACGGGATGAAAATAATGAGTGAAGGTTTGCAACAAGCCGCTGGATCTAAATTGCGAAATTTATTAGGCTCTATAACCTCAAACCGATTCAAAGGTGTTTTAACTGGATTCGGAATTACATCTATTGTTCAATCTTCGTCTGTTACTACCGTGATGACGGTTTCGTTTGTAAATGCAGGATTGATGACTTTAGTTCAATCTGCAGGTGTGATGATGGGCGCGAATATCGGTACGACAATCACAGGTTGGTTAATTAACCTATTCGGATTTAAAGTTAGTGTAGGGTCATATGCATTGATCTTCATTGCGATTGGTGCTCCATTCATGTTTATCGGAAAGAAAAAGTTAAAAGCATGGGCAAGTGCCATTATTGGTTTTGCTCTATTGTTCATGGGATTAAGCGAATTGAAAGACGCTGTCCCCGAGCTTTCTCCAGATTCAGCTCTGGTTCAGTTTTTTATTAATTACAAAGACATTCCTTTTATTAGCACTGTATTGTTCGTGCTTTTGGGAACCTTGGTAACCATTGTAATTCAGTCCTCATCGGCGGCAATGGCTTTGACCATGACGCTCGTTGCAGGTGGAATTATTCCATTTGAAGTAGCTGCCGCGATGATTTTAGGTGAAAACATAGGAACAACTATAACAGCTGAATTGGCCTCATTGGTTGGAAACGTGCATGCCAAACGGTCGGCGAGAATACATACTATGTTTAATCTAATTGGTGTGACATGGGCAATTTTAGCCTTTCCATTGTTAACAAGTGGAATTGGAATGTTTATGAATTATTTCAACTTGGGTGACCCTTTTGTAGATACGAAGGAGGCTTCCAATACTGGTTTAGCGTTATTTCATACTAGTTTCAACTTAATGAACGTTCTTCTATTGATTGGTT
>ERZ887849.319-NODE-319-length-53033-cov-20.426234_pt1 | contig 53033 bp, 44 predicted proteins | sample MGYA00521267_ERZ887849 | MGnify/ENA primary metagenome ERZ887849 (study PRJEB32303, sample SAMEA104408601) | aquatic metagenome | biome: Brackish water; feature: Pelagic; material: water | place: Baltic Sea | collected 2014-06-06T16:11:00 | depth 2,863 m ... | reverse complement strand
ATCGCGCCTGCTTTGGGAGCAGGAGGTCGCAGGTTCGAATCCTGCCACCCCGACCGAGAGCCTTTCATTTAGTTGGAAGGCTTTTTTTTGTGTTAAAGAATTTGATTTTCAAAAGAATATTGGCAGGATGAGAACTCGTTCGAACCGTAACGCAGTGAAGCTCACCGACCGAAGGAAGGTAATCCTGCCACCCCGACCGAGAGCCTTTCATTTAGTTGGAAGGCTTTTTTTGTGTTAAAGAATTTAATCCATCTCAATCACTCAGGTAGCAAGGTTTTATCGTGCTTTAATAGCCCGTTCCAGAAATAACCCGTTTCTTTGCACCTTACCAAAGGAACAATTATCAAACAGCGTTTAGAATTTATCGATGTTGCTCGCTCTCTTGCGATTCTTCTCATGCTTGAAGGACATTTCATTATAATGTCAATCAATCCGTATTTCCGTGATAAAAACTCCATCATTTATGTCTATTGGCAAGCGATTCGTACGATAACAGCTCCGCTATTTTTTACAGTAGCTGGAATTATTTTCACTTATCTCCTGCTTCGGAATAACGATCTCAACTATTTTAAAAATCCACGTATTTTCAAAGGGCTCAAGCGTGGTGTAATGTTAATTGCTCTCGGATATCTTCTTCACTTAAACATGTACTACATTCTGAAAGGGCATTACAGTGGCTTTTTCTATTCCATTCATGTCCTGCAATGCATTGGCTTCTCGCTAATTTCCATTGTAATGATTTACGGCATCTACCGCATTTTAAAAAAAATCCCGCTGACATTATTGCTGGCGTTTGCTGGTTTTCTCTGCTTTATTATCGTCCCTACGATGAAAACGCTTGATCTTTCCAATTTACATATCTCCGTGCAGCATATTTTACTGGCAAAACCAGAGGGGTCTCATTTTTCTTCGGGGTTTCCAATTTTCCCATGGATGGGATTCGCATTGTTTGGTGGCGCTCTTGGTAGTATCCTTTTCTTTTACCCCAAAGTTCTGGATCGAAAACGCAACGTGATTGTTCTTCTAGGAGTTATTATTTACGGGACGATCCTAACCTATGAGATTTTAAAATTGATTAATTACGCTGTGATACCTTTAGGTTTCGAGTCGGTAAAATCTACAGGAGTTCAGTTTATCAAACTAGGTGAAGTCATTGGCGTATTGATCCTTATTTACTTAATGACAAAAAACAGACTAAAAATTAAGGCATTTTTTCAGACCTATTTCTACTTTTTAGCAAAATGGCTGGGAATAGTGATCATGGCAGCAATCGGAGGTGGGATTTTGATTTGGAACCACTACTCCTCAATCGACAACGGCGCATTCTTCTCCCTTATTGATTTTGGGAATATTCTACTTTTCATTTCGCTGATGATTGCTCTCTTTAAATTAATCCCTTTCAATTATCCCCTTTTTATTAAAATCGGACAACATACACTGTTGATTTATGTTGTTCACGCTATCATACTTTATGGTTCTTTTGTTGGATACGGGTTGGTCTATATCATCAAGCAAGAATTCAATCCGTGGCAAGCCGTTTTCTTTGCCGCTCTCTTTTTATCCTTCTTCGTTCTTTTGATCAAATACCGCGAGAGAATTATCGATTTGTTCAAACGAACATAACATTAATTAACACGAATTGATTGACGATTCTTCTAATTTTGAGGAAAAATTCATGAATACTTCAAACCACCCCTGGCACAATATCTCACCAGGAGAAAATACACCTGACTTTGTAAACGGAATCATTGAAATCCCCAAAAACACTCGAGCAAAATACGAGCTAGACAAAGAATCTGGATTGCTTAAGTTAGATAGAGTTCTCTACTCTTCCATGTACTACCCCGCGAATTATGGATTCATTCCCCAAACGTATTGCGACGACAAAGATCCATTGGACATTCTCGTTTTGTCTCAAATAACGATTGTTCCGATGTGCATCGTTTCAGCAAAAGTGATTGGAGTTATGCAAATGTTGGACAACGGTGAAAAGGACGATAAAATTATTGCGGTTGCCGAAAACGATATGAGCGTCAATCATATTGAAGATATCAACGAATTACCTGAACACTTTTTTCGTGAGCTTAAAAACTTCTTTGAAGATTACAAAAAGCTAGAAAACAAAACCGTCGAAGTGGAAGAATTTCAAAACGCAACCGTCGCAAAGCAAATCGTTTTAAAAAGTTTTGAAGATTATAAAACGATGATGAAGTAAACGTTTCTTTAAGTATACTTGTAGAAGCTTCTGCGAAATTTGATACTATGCGAAACATTCAAACAATTATTTGTACCGCACTCCTTTCTTTAGGATGTGCCTATACTTTTGGACAAGAGATGAAAGCACCTTCAGCAAAAAAAGATCCGCATTTAATGACGGAACATGGAAATACAAGACTCGACAATTATTTTTGGATGCGACTTTCGGACGAACAAAAAGAAGCCGAGAATCCAGATGAGCGTACCAAAGATGTTGTTGATTACCTCAACGCAGAAAATGCTTATCTCGATGCTAGTATGGCTCATACCAAAACACTTCAAACCAAACTTTTCGAAGAGATCACTGGAAGAATAAAGCAAGACGATGAAAGTGTTCCCGTAAAGAAAAACGGCTACTTTTATTATACACGCTTCGATAAAGGAAAGGATTACCCTTACTATTGTCGTAAAAATGCCAAACCAAATTCTACTGAAGAAATCATGCTCGACGGGCCGGTAATGGGCGAAGGTCAATCCTATTTTTCTATTGGTTCTTATCAAGTCAGCGAGAACAATCAATATTTAGTTTACGGTGTTGATTTGGTTTCGCGAAGACAGTATACCTTGCACTTCAAGGATTTGAAATCAGGTAAAATGCTAGCTGACAAAATCGAAAACACTACAGGTAATGCGGTTTGGGCCAACGACAATAAAACGCTTTTCTACACGAAGAAAGATCCAATAACGTTGCGTTCTGCCTACATCTACAAGCATATTTTAGGAACGGATCAGAAAGAAGATGAACTTGTTTACATAGAGAAGGACGAAACTTTTGGATGTGGTGTTTACAAATCTAAGTCGGGAGCTTACATTATGATCGGAAGTTATCAAACACTCTCCTCTGAAGTTCGATACATCGATGCAAATAAACCGAGCGGAACGTGGAAAGTGATTTTGCCAAGAGAAAGAAACCATGAATATTCAGTGGATCACTACGGAAAGTACTTCTACATTACAACCAATGACAACGCGAAGAATTTCAAACTCGTGAAAGCTCCAGTAGAAAATCCTGAGAAGAAAAAATGGGTTGAAGTTATAGCGCATCGAAACAATGTACTTCTTGAAGGCATTGAAATCTTTAAAAACTTCTTGGTCGTAAGTGAACGAAAAAATGGGTTAAATGCAATCCGAATTATGGAATGGGAGTCGAATAACGAACACTACCTACCCTTCAATGATCCTGCATATATGGCTTATACAAATTCGAATCCTGAGTACGATACTGAGGTTTTGAGATACACCTATACTTCAATGACTACCCCGAGCACTGTGTATGATTATAACATGAACTCGAAGGAGCAAAAGGTGATGAAGCAACAAGAGGTCATGGATGAAAGCTTTTCTCCAGACAATTACGTTTGCGAACGAATCTACGCAACGGCTAGAGACGGAGTAAAAGTTCCAATGTCCATTGTGTATCGCAAAGGGACCAAAAAAGATGGTCAAGCCCCACTTCTCCTCTACGGTTATGGATCTTATGGCTACAGCATCGACCCGTCTTTTAGTTCTGTTCGACTTTCGTTGTTAGATCGCGGGTTTATTTATGTGATTGCACATATCAGGGGAAGTCAAACCATGGGAAGACAGTGGTATGAAGATGGCAAACTGCTTAAAAAGAAAAACACCTTTAATGACTTTATTGACTGTGGAAAGTGGCTCGTAGAGAACAAATACACAAGTTCAGATCATTTATATGCTCAAGGAGGAAGTGCGGGTGGCTTACTAATGGGAGCCATTATTAATATGGAGCCCGACCTTTGGAACGGAGTCATTGCAGGGGTTCCTTTCGTGGATGTCATTTCCACAATGTGGGACGAAAGCATCCCGCTTACGACTGGCGAGTTTGATGAATGGGGAAATCCGAAAGATGAAGAATATTATAACTACATTTTGTCCTACTCACCCTACGACAATATTCAAGCGATGGAATACCCGAACCTATTGATCACCACTGGTTATTGGGACAGCCAAGTACAATATTGGGAGCCTGCCAAGTGGATAGCTAAGTTACGAGACATGAAAACAGACGACAATAATCTGTTTATGTACTGCAACATGGACGTGGGTCACGGTGGTGCCTCTGGGCGTTTTGAGCGCTATAAAGAAGTTGCGTTAGAATACGCTTTTTTACTAGACTTGGAAGGGATTTCAGAGTAAAATCAAACCTCCAAATACCTTTTTAATTCCACTCAAATTAAACCTTGTCTCGTTTCAGCTGTCTAATAGAGTGATTCTAAAAACATGGATATGAAAATACTATTGACAACACTGAGCTTGCTTTTATGCACAGCAATTTTTGCAGCCGAAAAAGACTCAACAGGAATGGAAGGGGATCATCTCGATCTAAATGCTGTAATGGCAATTTTCCAAGATTCTGAGTCCCCTGAAGATTTTGAGTAGAAACTGAACACAGAAAGTACCAACGTCAACAATTTAGATCTTGATGGTGATGGTGAAGTAGATTATATCCGTATAGTGGACAATGGAGACAGTACTTCTCATGTGCTGACTCTACAAGTTTCTATAAACGAAAACGAATCACAAGATGTCGCTGTAATTGAGTTAGAAGAGACTTCGCAAGATGTTGTAGAAATTCAAATTGTGGGAGATGAAGATTTGTACGGAGAAAACTATATTCTAATTCCTCAATCTGCTGGAAAAAGTCCACTCGTAGTTAATGTAATTACTTGGCGTGCTGTTCGATTTATGTGGGCGCGAAATTATAAACCTTGGGTTTCTCCATGGAAATACCGCCATTATCCAAACTGGTATAAACCCTGGAAAAGAAAACGTTGGTCTGTCTATCTTGGTCATGTTTCAAGATACAAAGGTAATTGCAGAAGAGTTTATGCACGAAGCTTTACGTATGCTCACAATCATAACTATCACCGAACACATTCTGCCAGTTTTCATAACCGACATCACAACCATAATACGGCAGCACCTTCAAAAGAAAGTAAGTCTGCGGCTCCAAATAAATCCGCAACCCCGAACCAAAAAACGAATGTGCGAAAACGACCTGGGCGCAAAAGCACAGGCGGAGGATCTTCTTCTCGGAGCGGATCAGGTTCGAACTGAAAAGGGAAACCGAAGAATCCATAATGTCAAAGAAGGTCGTTCATTCCTTTGAACGGCCTTCTTTTTTTCCACAGCCTTGATGACGCAATGTAATTTGAAAAACCGTTACTTTGCAGATCAGAACAAAAAACATGGCACATAAATCAGGATTTGTAAATATTGTAGGTAGTCCGAACGTTGGAAAATCCACCTTAATGAATAAATTGGTAGGTGAGAAACTTTCAATCGTAACCTCCAAGGCACAAACAACGCGTCATCGAATTCTTGGGATCGTCAACGACGATGACCATCAAATCGTATTTTCTGATACACCTGGTGTTGTAAATTCAGCATACAAGCTTCACGACAATATGATGGAGTATGTGAATAGTTCCATCAAAGATGCGGACATCCTAATTTTTGTAACCGACACGAAGGAAACAGAAATGAATCACAAAGAAACACTGGAACGCATTCAAAAGTTAGAAAAACCGGTTCTTTGCCTGATCAACAAAATGGATCTTTCTGACCAAAATGCAGTCGGTGAAAAACTTGCGTACTGGCAAGAACGCCTTCCAAATGCCAAAATTTTCCCTATTTCAGCGTTACACGGATTTGGAATTGAAGGCGTTTGGGAAGAGATTCTCAATAATATTCCAGAAAGTCCTCCCTATTTCGATAAAGATCAAATGACTGATCGACCTATGCGATTTTTCATTTCAGAAATTATTCGCGAGAAAATCTTTATTCATTGTAAAAAAGAGATTCCCTATGCTACACAAGTAGAAGTAGAAGAATACATCGAAGAAGAAGACATTACAAGAATTAGAGCGCTCATCATTGTCGAACGCGATTCACAAAAAGGTATCATCATCGGTAAAGGTGGCGACATGCTCAAGCGAATAGGTAGGGAAGCTCGGAAAGAAATGGAACAGTTTATCGAGAAAAAAGTATTTCTTGAAACTTTCGTGAAAGTCGACAAAGATTGGCGTGGATCTGAGCAAAAACTAAAGAAATACGGTTACTAAAACAGTTCGTTCTTTAGAAGTTAACCACATCAGAAATCCAAGATTTCCGCATTTAAGTATCGAAGATTTTATAGAATAGGTACGCCCGTCTCTCGTTTTTGCGTATCTTTTGTTCGATTTAAAGTCACCTTGTGATTTTTCGATTATTCTGTTAAATACTTTACTTATGAAACTCCGTTATACAGCAGCGTTCCTATTTCTTGTTGGACTTACCTCAACCAACTTTGCTCAAGACTATACCGTCAATTTTTTGAAAGGCGCTCGTAGTTTTGAATCCAATATCGAAACTTTCGACCCTTCAGTTGTTGAAGAAAATGAAATCTGGAATATCAACTTTTATCAATTTGTACAATTCTTTGACACTCCGTCAGATGCGGATAAAGCCAAATTGAATGAACTGGGTATCGAACTTCTCGAGTACATTCCGAATTACACATACATTACGTCGATTCCTGCCAGTATTTCGCAGAGCGAATTGACCCAACTAAACATTAGAAGTATCCAACCAATTGATAATGTTTACCGACAAAGTCAGCGCATTCAGGATGAAAACTATCCAGATTGGGCAACAACGAAATTCAACACGGTACTCTTAAGCCTTAGTCTTTATGATAACATTGAGTTCACCAGTGTGTTAGAGGACATAAAAGCTCAAGACATCAAGTGTACTGAAATCTTGTCCCACGCCAACATGATATTCGTAGAGGTAGCGCCGTCTTACATTGAAAACTTACTGAACAAATCTTACATAAAATATATCGACGCTATTCCAGATCCAGGAACACCTGAATCAGATGACGGACGTTTCTTACACCGTGCGAACGCTATCGATGGAGATTTTTACGGATCACGTGATTACGACGGAACTGGGATCAACATTGCGATCAACGATGACGGTTTTGTAGGTCCGCATATCGATTTTACAGGACGCGTTAATCAAGATGATGTTGCTGGAGATTTCGTTGGAGACCATGGTGATATGGTTGCTGGAATTGCAGGTGGTGCAGGAAATCTCGATCCAAGTGTTCGCGGAATGGCTACAGGTTCTTACATGCATATTCGACAATATGTTTCTTCTATGGCAGGAACGATTCCTCTACACGTAGATAGTAATGTTTTGGTATTCTCGTCCTCATACAGTAATGGATGTAACGCTGGATACACGAATACGACAGTTCTTGTAGACGAAGAAATTTATACCAATCCCAATTTGATGCAAGTCTTTTCTGCTGGGAATTCCAATAACAACGATTGTGGTTATGGAGCTGGTTCTCAATGGGGAAATATAACTGGCGGTCACAAAATCGGGAAAAATGTAATCGCTACAGCAAATCTTGATAACAACGACGTCATAGCAAACTCTAGCAGTCGAGGACCAGCATCAGACGGTAGAATTAAACCAGACATTTCTGCGCATGGTGCGAATCAGATGTCAACAGATCCAGATAACGGGTATGCTCCTGGTGGAGGCACTTCTGCAGCTGCTCCCGGGATCTCAGGAGTGTTAGCACAACTTCATCACGCTTATAATGAGTTGAATGGTGGACAGACAGCTTCATCTGCTCTTTTAAAGGCTGCATTGCTAAATACTGCTAACGATCTTGGAAACGACGGTCCAGACTTCATTTTTGGATGGGGCAAAGTAAACGGGCTGAAAGCCGTAAAACTTTTGGAGGATAACCGTTATTTAAACGGAACAATCGCTCAAGGTGGGACAAATAACCACACAATCGTTGTGCCTGCAGGCGTTGAGCGTGTGAAAATTATGGTCTACTGGGCTGACAAAGAAGCTTCAACAGTTTCAGCGACAGCATTGGTAAATGATTTAGATGCCGTAGTTACAGACCCAACAAATGGGACGCATCTTCCATGGTTGTTGGATCACACTCCAAATGCGACAGCTTTAGCTACGCCAGCAACAACTGGAGTTGATCACTTGAATAATGTAGAGCAAATCGCAATTGATAATCCTGCAGCCGGTAACTACGACTTGGAAATATCAGGATTCAACATTCCTTTCGGACCACAAGAATATTATGTTGTGTATGAATTCATTTCAAGTGAAATCACTGTCATTCACCCGACGGGAGGCGAAGGACTAGATCCTGGAATAACAGAAAGAATCCATTGGGATGCAAACGGAACAACTGGAGATTTCACACTGGAATATTCACTGAACAACGGTGCTTCATGGAACACTATTTCTAGCACCGTCAATGGTGACGAGCGTTTTTATTCTTGGTCTGTTCCATCTACAATAACTGGAGAAGCGCGAGTGCGTGTTTCTAGAGGTGGGGATTCCGATGAAAGCGATGCCAATTTCAGCATCATGGAAAGACCTGAGAACATAGAAGTAGACCGAATTTGTGCGGAAATCAATACGATTGTACTGAAATGGGACCCAGTTCCAGGTGCGACAGAATATGATGTGTTTATGTTAGGATCTAAGTTTATGGATTCTATCGGTACTACTTCAAATACAGATTATGACGCTGTTGTTTCGAATATTGCAGACCCACAATGGTTCTCTGTTCGGGCAGTAGGCGTTAATGGAATGCGAAGTATGCGTCAAATCGCCATCTATTTCCCTGGAGGTGGAGGAAATGGAAACTGTTACCTTTCGTGTTATTCCGATGCTGATGTTGGAATTTCATCCTTAAATGAACCGGCGACAACGTTCCAATCCTGTTCAGGAAGTAACACTTCTGATGTTGTCATCAATCTTGAAAACTTAGGCTTGAATACAGAAACTGGTTTCCCAATGAATTACCAACTTGATAATGGAACAGTCGTTACCGAAACATACTCTGGTAACTTAGCCCCTGGAGCCAACGATCTCTATACGTTTAGCGCTCCTGTAACTTTCCCTTCAAATGGAACGTATCAACTCAAAACCTGGACGGGCTTGACTGGAGACAGCACTTTTTGTAATGATACCATTACAACCACAATTACCGTTGTTAACTCATTATCGAATTTTCCTATTGTGGAAGATTTTGAAGGAAGTATTTTCCCACCAACTACCATTGAAATCATCAATTCTGATGCTGATTTAACATGGGAGCCAGCGAATACAACAGGTGCTTCAGGTGCAGCTACAACTGCGGCCTTCGTGAATAACTTTAGTTACAATGCGTCTGGACAGGAAGATGCGATGAGCTTTGTCAACTTCGATATGTCTCAAGTTCTAAGCCCGGCTACGGCGATTCTTACTTTTGATGTTGCCTATCGTGAATATAGCACCAGCTACACAGATGAGATGCGAATAGATGCATCGGATGACTGCGGTGTTAGCTACAATCAAGTATATTACAAAGACGGTCCTGCACTCGCAACTGGCCCAACGAGCACTTCGAATTGGGAGCCGACTTCTGCTTCCGACTGGCGAAATGATACCATTGATCTTTCCGCATACGTGGGGGGCAATGTTTCTTTGAAGTTTGTAAATATTTGTGGCTACGGAAACAACCTTTATTTGGATAACATCAACCTTACTGTTCAATCTTTTGCCTCTGTGCAAGAACTGAACGAAGGGCTTGAGTTAAACATTATGCCGAATCCAGCGAGTAATGAAACTACGCTTCAATTCACGAAAGCATTGACAGAGGAAACCATATTGACGTTAGTGAGCCTCGATGGAAAAGTTCTTTTATCTGAAATCCTCGAAAAAGGAAGTACCACCAAAACAATTGATGTGAGTGCATTAAAGTCAGCTGTGTACCTTGTTCACCTCAATTCGAATGGTAAGAACACCATACGAAAAATTGTTGTTAGCGACTAATTCCACTAGGACATAAGCATTATAGAAACGAATGATTCTCAAATTATTCGTTTCTTTGCATTTTAATTCAAGCTATGGGAAATATCATTGCCATTGTTGGCCGTCCAAATGTGGGTAAATCAACTTTATTTAATCGTCTAACAGAGTCCAAACAGGCTATCGTTAAAGAGGTTAGTGGAGTTACTCGAGATCGGCTATATGGCAGAGGAGAATGGAACGGCGTACAATTTTCTGTAATCGATACTGGAGGTTATGCCAAAGGTTCTGATGATATTTTTGAAGGCGAGATTCGAAAACAAGTAGAAATAGCCATCGAAGAAGCGAATGCCATCATTTTTATGGTTGACGTTATGACGGGTATTGTCGATTTGGATTTAACCGTTGCTGAATTACTCCGTAAAGCAAAAAAGAAAGTCTATATCGGTGCCAATAAAGTGGACAATACCGAACGTTTCGGATTATCGTCTGAATTTTGGTCTCTTGGTCTAGGAGATGTTTACGATCTTTCTGCTGCAAACGGAAGTGGAACAGGAGAAATTCTTGACGACATCGTGAAAATGTTTGAAAAAGACGAAGACGATCATGAACGCGAAGAATTGCCACATTTTGCCATTGTCGGAAAACCAAATGTTGGTAAATCGTCTTTGGTAAACGCGCTGACGGGTCAAGAACGAAATATCGTAACGAATATCTCCGGTACGACAAGAGACTCGATCAATACGCGTTACAATGCCTTTGGTTTTGATTTCATTTTGATTGATACCGCTGGAATTCGGAAAAAAGCAAAAGTTCATGAAGATATTGAATACTACTCTGTTTTAAGATCCGTTCGATCCATTGAGAATTCAGACGTTTGTATTTTCATGATAGACGCGCAAGAAGGCATTCAAAAGCAAGACCTCAACATCTTCTACATCATAGAAAAGAACTCAAAGGGCGTTGTCGTTCTTGTAAACAAGTGGGACTTGGTTGAAAACAAGGAAAGCAACACGATGAAGGAGTACGAAGAAAAAATAAAGGAGCAGCTGGCACCGTTTAATGATGTTCCCATTATTTTTACCTCAACCCTCTCTAAACAAAGAATTCACAAAGCATTAGAAACAGCAACTGAGGTCTATCAAAACCGAATTCAAAAAATTTCTACATCGAAACTGAATGAGGTCATGTTGGAAATCATTGAAGCGACACCACCTCCATCTGTCAAAGGGAAATACATTAAAATAAAGTACGTACAGCAACTGCCGACTCACGCTCCAGCATTTGCATTTTTCTGCAACTTACCTCAGTATATTCCAGACAGTTACAAGCGATTCGTTGAAAATCGTCTGCGAGAACAATTTTATTTCACCGGAGTTCCGATTAAAATCTTCTTCAGAAAGAAATAATATGCTCTCTAAAATCGACAAAACCAATTAATACCCTACCTCTATTTACCCCTTCGCAAAGTGCGAAAAAACGGTTGTTAAATGTTATCAGTAACTTCAACCCATTAACACTTGCGCAAAGCCGCAAATATTGTCGGAACATTTGTCCGTCAAAAACCAAAATCAATACATGAAATTTGAAGATTTAAACTTGATTCCTGAAATACTTAAAGCATTAAAGGATGAAAATTATACAGAACCAACACCTATTCAAAAACTTGCAATTCCACTTATTTTGGACAGAAGAGATGTCCTTGGAAGTGCCCAAACGGGAACTGGAAAGACGGGAGCATTTGCCATTCCTATTATACAGAACCTTCTGATAGATAAAGGTGATGCGCAAGGAAAAAGAAAAATATCGACCTTAATCGTGACGCCAACTAGAGAATTGGCCATTCAGATTGGAGAAAGCGTAAAAGCGTATTCCAAATACACGAATATCGAAAGTACCGTAATATTCGGAGGCGTGAATCAAAATTCACAAACAGGTCGATTAAGACAAGGAATCGATGTACTGATCGCAACACCTGGTCGTTTGCTTGACCTTATGGACCAAGGATTTATTTCATTAAGAGACGTAAAGTATTTCGTTTTGGACGAAGCCGACCGTATGCTTGATATGGGATTCATTCACGACATCAAAAAATTGTTGGTGAAACTTCCAAAGGACAGACAATCACTTTTCTTTTCAGCTACGATGCCGAAAAACATTATGATTCTCTCTTCTGAAATCCTAAGAGATCCGGAGAAAATTGCCGTAGATGCCGTTTCTTCAACCGCTGAAACCATTCAACAATATTTGTATCCCACCAACAAAGGAACGAAAGGAGAATTGCTACTTCATATCCTGAAAAATCCAGATTTGGACCAGGTGTTACTCTTCTCGAGAACCAAACATGGTGCAGATCGCATTGTAAGGAATCTTCGCAAGAAAAAAATTGATGCTGCAGCTATTCATGGGGACAAATCTCAAAACCAACGTCAAAGAGCACTTCAGGATTTTAAAGATGGTAAAGTTCGTCTTTTAGTTGCTACAGATATTGCAGCACGTGGAATAGACATCGATAAATTACGTTATGTAATAAACTATGACATTCCGAACGAATCTGAGACGTATGTGCATAGAATTGGACGTTGTGGACGTGCTGGCGAAGAAGGAATTTCGATTTCTATTTGCGAACCAGAAGAAAATCAATACATCAAAGACATCGAAAAATTGATCGATCAGAAGATTGAAATTGTTGACGATAACCCTTATCCACAAACGGAAAAACCGATGAACAATGCCGAAAAGAAGGCATTCGAAAAGGAAAAACAAAAGCGGAAACAAGAATTTTTTGCGAATCGTAAGAAAAATGGTGGTGGTCGACAAGGCGGAGGACGACAAGGTGGAAATAGAAAGAATAATCGCTAATTCACATTTAAGAGCGTGAGTTAATCGCTCTTTGTATTAATAGCCAGCACTTAGCTGAGTATTTAGGAACGAATATCTAATCTTTTATTTGGCGAGCAGCGCATTGAATGCTCGCTGAGAAGGATTTTAAATCCACCAATATTTTCATGATCGTTATTCTCATAAGCTTAACCGTCTTCTATCAAACTGTCGAGCTTAATCTCATTCTAACATCTTTTTCATTTTGAAAAAACATGCCTTCATTTTGAATTTTAGATCGTAAAAAACTTTATTATTCAAGAATTGAATTTGGATTCATTTAAAGCGTAACATTCTGCAATTTTGGAACTTAAAATGGTTCATTTCCTGATATCAAAATAATTTTCGGAAGAGAGTATAAAATGTCAAAGCAGGCATTACATTTGCTCCATAAAATTTAAATGCAAACATTTAAAAACATCATGAAACAAAAAATTTCTTTTTAGTGCTATCCTTATCATTTTTGACCTTTGTCTCAAATGCACAATTCGAACCACATGCAATAGGTGTTCGAGGGGGAGGAGGAACTTTTGGTTCGGGTGGTGAAATTTCTTACCAACACGGTTTTGGTTCATCCAATCGATTGGAATTGGACTTAGGCTGGAGAGGAAATAATGGTAAAAATGCCTACCAAGCTTGGGGGATCTCGGGTATTTATCATTGGGGATGGAATATTACAGACGGCCTGAATTGGTACGTTGGGCCTGGCGCTCAGTTAGGACTTTATAATCATCGTTATAACAACGATTACGATGGGTTTACAATTAACGTAGGTGGTCAAATCGGAATTGAGTACAACTTCAACGAACATGGAGTTCCACTTCTTTTAAGTATCGATACGCGTCCTATGATTGGAATTTTCGGTGGTCCAGATTATTTTGGTTTTGGCGGTGCTCTCGGACTTCGCTACACGTTCTAATCAGATAAAGAACTAACAAGAAGCCCTGAAAAATTCAATGAAAATTGCGTTTTCAGGGCTTTTTTGTATTCATCTCTAAAATAACGCTCTTACTTCCATTCCACCAGAATGAATCGTTCTGTTGTCTTCTGATTTTCTTCCTTGGTATTGAATGGAAAGTTGGAGATTTTTAGAAATTGTACGTTGATAACCAAAATTCCAAGTAAAATTTAATCCCGGCTTCAATCCTTCGAGCATTTCAAAACCTAGCGCCGAATTTTGTTCACCCGAATACCGAATGCTTACCGCACGGATATTTCCTTGGAAACTCCCTTTTTCACGCTGATTCCATTTCATCGTCGAACCCAGTTCCATAACGGTAGATACTTGACCGCCGAGAAGTTCAGAATTTCTTTTTTCCGATCCTCTTGCTTCAACCGAAACTCTAAAAACAGTATTGGGCTGGTAGATCAAAGCAGGCTCTAGAGAAACATAGCTGATCGAATATTCTCTCCCACTTGTATAGTCTGCTGAACTTGACTTTGTTCCTTTTCCTGACTCCAATTCAACCGTGAAGATTCGCTTTATATTCCAACGCAATTTCACTTCATGAAATTCATTTGTTCGTGAATCAAAACCGCTTGCCAGCAATGTTTTACTTCGTAAGTTTTGATAAACATAATCCGCTCCAAAAATGCTCGAAGTACGGTTGAAAAAAAGGGTGTTTCGAATATTCGAATTCGTAGAGATTAGATTTGTATCCGCAATTGTAGTTACAAATGGATTGAATGCATTCACGCCTTCGAAGTAATTGGTTTTACGTTGCACCCTGAATCTGGCTTGGTTCGAAAAACGTGATAATACGTTCAAAATCCCTTTCTTGTTCGCCCAAATTCGCTGTGGACGTAACATAATCGATTGGTTGAACTCGTTGGAAAAGGTTTTGACATACTCATTACTTGGCGTAAACACCCGGATATAACTGGCTTGATCCACGAACTGAGCGATTTCAAATTCATTCAAATCTTTAATACCATCACCATTGTAATCGATCCAGGTATACACCCCCTGACCATCGTTCACTTTGATGTATAAAAACTCACGTTTCAACTCCAATCCTGACCCTGATTCATAAAACGTATTTAGGGAAATTGCATTTTTCCATGCAGAAAGTTGGTACTCTACCCTACCTAACAGTGTATTTTCAGGAGTCGCAGAAATTAATGTAGGATCCTGAATTTTTAACTCACGATAGCTCGTAACAACTTTCAATTGCTGATTCTTCCATTCTGTAAATCCGACTTCACCGCCAATTGTACGAGCTTTGGCCGCCGAAACAAGTCGTGAACTGTCTGAAAGCTTGTCCAAACGCTCCCGATAGAACAAACGAAAATCATTTTTTACAGAATCGCCATTTGCGATGTAAAACTGGTAATCAAAAAAAGAATAACTGGCAGGCTCGAGCAAATCACTGCGGAACTCGTTGCGTTCCTGATCATCCTTGTACCCAATTTTTATCCATTTGAATGATTTTGAAACATCGGCACGGTGTCGAATAAAACTATTTTTTTGATCCGTTTCACTTGATAAAAAACTTCCGTCCCATTTTGCAGCAAATCCCTTTTGATTCCACTTGCCATTAGTTTCCGCTCGAAAGCCCAAATAATCAGTTCCAATTAAAAATTGTTGTCCCTCGAGATTGATATTTCCCCTCGGGCCGATAAAATTAGTCCCTACTGTTGATGCCAATTGATTCCCAACGTAGCCTTTGTTTCGTGTATTCCAGTCGCGATCGAATTCTACAGAACGGTATTGCTCAATGGGGACAAAGCTTCGTTCGCGACCCTCCATTTCTAGTTTCGTACGCATAATCCACTTGGGAATTGAGTCTTTCGAAAGTGACACATCGCCAACCAACTGAATATCTGCGGCAACACTTTGGTTGTCCTCCGCATTTAGATTGGAAAATGTATTCACATCATTATTGGAATACGCAAGCTCTGACGTCAATCGCAGCTTTGGAGCCAACTGCAAAGAGAAACCAGAAGTAATCATTTGCCGCTGCTTGGGCGTTACGATTAATCTTGAAGGTTCGTAATCACCCTGAGAAATCCCATTAATCGGCGCTACCCAGCGATAGACTTTCCCAAGAGCGTTGAAATTTTGAAAAATATAATCTCCATTCCCTGCTCCTACAAATTCGAACGTAGCTCTGTAGATGGCAGAATCAGCGCTGATTGAGTAGACCAAAACAGAGTCATAGATAATCCCGCTGATGGTTGTGTCGACTAATTTATACAAGTTTTGATTCTCAAAATATCCGATTGAATCAATACTGCTGATCCTGGCAAGATCAAGAGTGTCGCCTATACTCGCCAAGTATTGTTTCTGCCCAAGTGTTAGGGATTGCTGGAGAGATTGGTTTTTCGCGTCCTGCTCCGAATACGCGTTAATCCAAAAATCAAGCTTTTCTCCTTTAAATGTGGTGGAAGTTTGAAACAATGATCGCGCATAGTTTTGATCTGAATATTGAAATTCCACAACAATTCTCGAATCCTTCGTTATTTGATTGCGCGCCGTGAAAACAACTTCTGCCGTATTGTAATCGACTGTATAATCGAATTCTTGACCTCTCTCTAGTAACCTGCCATCAATGTACACACGCTCTGTTCCTGCCAAAACGATGATAAAAGGCTCATTCTCCGCTCCAACTAATCGGTAAGGCCCCTGATTCCCTTCAACTCCTTGAATAATTTGACGTTGGAATTTTCCCCGTGACAATGCCCCACTCACTTGCGAATTCCAAACATTCACCGTATCGTCTTGCCATTGATAATTGATCGTTAAACCTTGTGCCCTTTTCTTGTAGGACATAAAGTATCCCTTGGGTTTATACAGCCAAAAATCCCCTGCAATCATTTTAAACCGATCGTTATACACTTGAATAAAAACTTGGTCAAACTCCTGAAGCTTGTTCGTGTTTCCATCGGGCTGTATGGGAAGATTATCATCAGAAACGGAGGCTAGTAATTTTAAATTTGGTGCAATTTGACCAGAAAGTTCAAGGTTCAAACTGGAGTTTACCCCCAAATCTTGATTGTTCCCGAAAGAAATCCCTCGAGAAATACTTCCTGATTTGTTGAGTGCCGAACCTCCAAAAATATCGTTCTGATAGTCTGTTGACGTAATTCGGAATTTGTCCCTGTCTCCTTTGTTTCTACTGTAAATAACTGTCGAATCATACAAAGAAACCTCACGTGATAAATCCATAGGAAAAACACGATAGACAGCTGTTATAGAGTCACTACACCTCTCTTTTAAAAGAAGTTCTCCACTGACAAAATTCAAAAAATATGAAGTATCTGACATTTGGGTTTCCCCGCAAAACAAGGCAAATGATGTTGGATAGATAGAGAGTGTATCCAGACGAAAACTTGAATCGGAATGGACAAAATTACGCGTGCGCAAACTACTCTCCTGAGCGGAAGCTGTTCCAAAGCTCAAAAGCAGTAGCACGAACAAAAAGCGATGAATTGACAACATCATTACGAATGTACAACGTTGCAAGGACAAAAATCGTGTAATTCCGCGAAATATCGTTTGTTTAATTTCTGCGTAGCGTCTCACAAAACGGGTATTGTAATCTTTGTTACGTGAAAAAATAATCTGTGTGAAAAGCAGTATTTTTACTTTAACAAAACAATTTAAATGTCAAAAGCGAAAACTTCATTCGATCGGAAAAACCATTGGGAGACGATTTATCAAACCAAAGAACTGACGGAAGTCAGTTGGTACCAACCCAAACCGGAAGTCTCGCTGAATTTCATCAAGGAGTCAAATTTGGATTTAAGTGCCAAAATCATTGACGTTGGCGGTGGCGATAGCTTCTTGGCAGACCATTTATTAGAACTCGGCTACTCGAACATTACTGTTTTGGACATTTCCAAAAATGCAATTAATCGTGCAAAAGAGCGCCTCGGTAATCGCGCTGATAAAGTGAATTGGATTGTGACCGATATTTCAGAATTTCATCCGCAGGAATCCTACGATTTATGGCACGATCGCGCAGTATTTCATTTCCTTACCGACAAAGAAGACGTGGAAACCTATGTGGAAACCATAGTAAATCATCTAAAGCCAAATGGCCACTTTATTCTTGGCGCATTCGCGACAGACGGTCCTCAAAAATGCAGTGGAATTGAAATCACGCAGTATTCACCAGAAAATATGGAAGCACGCTTCTCTCCTCATTTTGATAAAATCAAATGTATGCAAGTGCAGCATCCGACACCATTCAATACGATCCAAAATTTTACATTTTGCCATTTTAAAAAAACACAATGAATGCTAAAATACATTGGGATTCATGCGATTAGCAATATCTTTGTCGCATGAAGTTTTTATTTCTCCTTTTTGTATCTGTAACATCATTCGGATTTTCACAAGCCACTGAAGACAGTCTTTCTGGTGAATTAATTGAAATTGCGAAAGAACAATTAGGAGTGCCATACAAATACGCGACAAGCGATCCTGGCGTGAGTTTTGACTGTTCTGGATTTACGCATTATGTGTATTCTTCCCTCGATTTGCCAAGCTCTCGGAGCTCAAAAGATTATGGCAGTTTTGGAGAGCAAGTAGACTTGAAAACGTGTGTTCCTGGGGACTGCATCATTTTCTCCGGAACAGCGAAAGGTAGTCGCACCATTGGTCATATCGGAATTGTAGTAACGAACGATGAGAGCGGATTGAAATTCATTCATTGTTCCAGTTCAAAAAAGCATTTCGGAGTTGTGATAACTGATTACTACGAATCAAACTATCCAAAGCGGTTTTTACAGGTAAGAAGATTGTTGTAGCACGGTTTATTCATAACAATCAAGCTACCAAACCATTATTAAGTTGACTTCATTTGACATTATTTCGGACCTCATTCGCTGTTAAAAAAAGTTAAGCTATCCCTGTCCAATAGCGGTTTGCAGTACATTCGAAAAAAAACCGTCGTTGAAGAAGATTCGATTGAATACCGTCATTTTGCTTGTGATCGTTGCCATGATTGCGCTTCTGATCATCCAAGCATTTCAATCTGTTCAATTGTACGATCGAGAATCGTCCGAATTTTCCAATCGCATGAACACCACAATGGATCGAATTGCCATCCATCATGAAAAGGCAGAAGACATTCGACGGTATTTAAGTGTTGCGAACGAAGATTTTGGACTCAAATATCGAGACATTCTAAAAGAAGAATTCAAAAACCTTTTAGCCGTAGAAGAAACCATTTCCATTGAGGATACTTCCATTTTTGAGAACGGTCACATGCAAGACTATCTCATTATCAAAGGCAAATCATACGATTCCATCTCTGGAGTTTTGGCGGAACAAAAAGTTCTTGCTAGAAACGCACGAGAATTGCGTGATCTGATGCAAAAACCGGATGATAATATCCCGAGTAACAAGAGAAATGTATCACTCCAACTCGATCAGCGCGTGATTCAGCAAATTTTCAAAAAAGCGCGTTTCGTGAATGAAATGATGCTCGACGTTTTCCGAACAAACATTTACGAAGAACCTTCAAAACGACTCGACATTGCCTTTTTAGATTCTGTATTAGAGACCGAATTCGAAATTGATGAACTTCCAAGCCGATTTGAGTTTATGGTGACGGATGCAATGAATAGACCCATCAAATTCAGCAACGCACCTGATAACTACGTCACATCTATGGATACCAGTAAAAGTCACAGCACTTTGTTGTTTCCTACCAACACCATGGACGAAGAATTGTACCTGCACGTGCGTTTTCCTCAGCAAAAAAGTCTTCTCATCAAAGCAATCGGTGGAAGTTTAGCAATCAATATATCCCTCATGCTTTTGATTGTGATCGCCTTAGTTTTTATGTTCCGAACGATTTTAACTCAAAAGAAACTTTCTGAAATGAAAAGCGATTTCATTTCGAATATGACGCACGAGTTTAAAACACCCATTTCTACTATTTCACTGGCATGTGAGGCAATGAGTGACACCGACATGATTGCGAATATTGGATCAGATACGCAGCCGTATGTGAAGATGATTAGCGAAGAAAACAAGCGCTTAAGTCTTTTGGTTGAACGTATTCTTCAAAGCGCAACGTTGGACAAAGGCGAATTGAAAATCAGTCCCGAGCCAATTAACCTTCGAGAGATTGTGCAGAATGTTGCAGAAAATGCCAAATTCCGGATTAGAAACTCTGGAGGAAATATTAAAGTTGACATAGAAGAGGGAGTCTTCGAAATAAAGGCAGACCCGATGCACACAGCGAATGTGGTTTCCAACCTTATCGACAACGCGATCAAATATAGCGCAAGTGCACCCGAAATTCAGGTATCGTTAAAAAAGGCAGGAAATGGCTGTGAATTGACAGTGAATGATCATGGGATTGGAATAAAAAAAGAGCACTTGAACAAAATATTCCATAAATTGTACCGTATACCAACTGGAAACATTCACAATGTGAAAGGCTTTGGTTTGGGTCTAAGCTACGTTAAAGCAATTTCGGAATTACATGGATGGAATGTCCGCGTTAAAAGTAAATTCGGAGCAGGGTCTGAGTTCACAATTGAATTTAAAGCATAATTATGGAAAATGGAACTTCAATTTTATTAGCAGAAGACGATCTAAACTTAGGTCAATTGTTACAAACCTTTCTAAAGTCGAAAGGATTCAACGTATCTCTTGCCCAAAATGGTAAAATTGCCTTTGAAAAATTTAATAACGGTTCATTTCAGTTTTGCATTCTAGATGTAATGATGCCCGAAATGGACGGAATTACACTGGCAAAAGAAATTCGTGAAATCGATAAAAAAGTGCCGATCTTGTTCCTAACGGCCAAGTCGATGAAAGAAGACAAACTGGAAGGTTTTTCTGCTGGCGCCGACGATTACTTGACAAAACCATTCGTAATGGAGGAGCTTTTGGCTAGAATCAACGCAATTTTAAGAAGATCTGAGACTGTTGGCACATCGGCAGATGATTCATTTTCGGTTGGAAAGATTAAATATGAACCAGAAATTCGTTTGCTTCATCTAAAAGACGAAGTAAAAAAATTGACAACCAAAGAGAACCAATTATTGCATCTTTTGGTGAAGAATCAAAACGAGATTTTGGACCGACAAGCCACACTCAGAGCCATTTGGGGAGACGACAACTACTTCAACGGAAGAAGTATGGATGTGTACATCGCCAAGTTGAGAAAACTTCTAAAAGAAGACGAATCCATCGAAATACTGAACGTTCACGGTAAGGGATTCAAATTAGTGGTCAAATAACAACCAACTTTTCCTATTTTTGCGACGTTTAGAAGGATAGAAACCAATCTGTAATTCTTCCCAGCTTTAGCTACTTCGCGGATGCAAAAAAAATTCATTTCCAACCTTGCCCTAATGGTTCTTCTGAACCTTCTGGTCAAGCCTATTGCCATTTTTGGAATTGATGCAGCCGTACAAAATAGAGTTCCAGCTGAAGATTACGGAATCTACTTTTCACTATTGAATTTTTCTTTCCTATTCAATATTTTATTGGATCTCGGCATCAACAATTTCACGACAAAAAATGTGGCTCAATATCCTGAAATGGCCTCAAAGTACCTCGGGAAAGTTCTTGGCTTTCGTTTCATACTATTCATACTGTATGCCGTTGTCTCGTATACCGTAGCGCTTGTTTTAAACTGGGATTCGTACGAAATCTATCTTCTGAGCTTTCTAGTTCTCAACCAATTCATTGTCGCGCTCATAGCGTATGCTCGAAGTTATTTCGGCGGACTTCTGATGTTTAAAACAGATGCTTTCATCAGTGTACTCGATCGATTTCTGCTGATCATATTCTGTGGTATTCTACTTTACACGCCATTCACCGACACACCCTTCAAAATCGAGTGGTTTATCTGGATTCAAACGGGTTGTTATGCCATCACTTTAATTGTGGCCGTCGTGCTACTTTTTATACAATTTGGAGTCCCGAAACTTCAATACCACCCTGTATTTTCTTACAGTATTATTCGACAAAGTTTCCCATACGCTCTGCTCATTTTTTTAATGATTATCTATACCCGAGTCGATTCTGTTATGGTTGAGCGCATGCACTGGAACGGAAAAACAGAGGCAGGATTTTACGCGAAAGGTTTTCGATTGCTCAATGCGTTCTTCATGTTCGCAATGATCTTCTCGAACTTACTTTTCCCCATGTTCTCGAAAATGTTTAAGCTGAAAGAAAATGTGATTCCTCTGCTAGCGACTTCCGCAAAACTTTTGATTGGAGGAGCCATCCTACTGAGTATCCTTAGCTTTTTCAATAGCGAATATATTCTCAACCTCATTTACACCGATCACATTCAAGAAAGCAATCAACCGTTCCAATTATTGATGTTCAGTTTTATAGGAATGTGTTCTACTATTCTATACGGGACGCTCCTAACGGCGCGAGGAAATATGACGTTTCTTAATTCCGTTTCCGCTATTGGAATCGTTGTAAACATCGCGATGAACTCCTATCTTATTCCAGAATACGGCGCCACAGGCGCGGCAATAGCAACAGTAATTACACAATCTTTGATTTCAGCAATTCAGTTTGTTTACAGCATTCGAATTCTAAAAATTCAATTCAAACTAAAAGACACCGCGTTCTTTATTGGTTATGTCACCGTGCTAATTGTTGGATGTTACTTTTTCCGAGCAAATAGTGCTTTAACCTTCATGGCGTTACTATTTGCATCATTGTTATCGATGTTCTTCTTCAGAATTATTGATGTGAAAAACCTGAAGCGTATTATCGCTCAGAAAGTTTAGGACATAACTTCAAACCAGAAGCTTCCGCCATGGTGCTCTACTCCTTGCAAACTATCTAGGCCCCAGATAGGGCTTAAAATGCCGTTTAATTGCTCGTCTTCGCTGATGAAGTAATTAGGAAGAATCGGTTTGTACTTCTCTGGATTCGAAAGTAGAAAAGCAGCTAAGATATATTGCTCAGAATACGCACGATCACACATAAATTGTGGATAATCGAATGGGATGTAGATATCGTGAACATGCACAATCACACCCTTTTTCAAGCGTGGAAGCAGCTCCAAGAAACAAACTGTTACATCAGAATTCGGCAAGCAACGATGGCTATTATCAATAAATAAAATGTCACCTGCTTCCAAATTTTCAATCGCACTGTAATCTTTCATATCCTCGATTGGCATTCTGATTACTGTATCCGCCAAGCTGTCTATTTGAGCGCGAGGATAAGGGTCTATTGAAGTGATTTTTGTTTGAAGCTCACCTTCTACAATGGCCTTTCGAACTACTTTTGTAGAATTTCCAGAACCAATTTCAATGTATTGTTTTGGATTTAACTCTCTCAAAAGTCCATAAATCGCAACAATGTCTAATCCTGGAAGAAAGTCATTGTTCCAAGTTGGCGCGTTCTGATCTGATTCATGATCTGTTTTGTTGATTTCTTCGAAAATAGGACTGTATTTCAAAAAAGATTCTAGATGCGTTCTGTATTCGCCCCGTTGCGCTTCCACAATTTTCAGTAATTCTGGATGCGCCTTTCCAGCGCCATGTCCAAACCGTGGCTTAAAGTCCACTTTGTAGTCCAAAAAGATTGTTTGGAATTTACTCGATAGAAAACGATAAACTGATTTAACCATGGGATTCGATTTGCGGTGCAAGTATACGCAAAATGCCGAAAACTGCGATCACCAATAATGCGTCAAAAAAAATGAAGTCTTCATATAATAAAACTCAATAATTGCAGTTAATGCCATTAAAACTACGCACCTACTCAATGATCTTCAAGCAAATCTTCTGGGTTTTACCTTTTGTCATACTTGTTGCGTGCGCAAATTCTTCAAGTGAAGCTGATTACTCCTCTAAACTGACCACAACTGGCTTACTGACTGAACACCTGGAAATAAAAGGAGAAAAAGTCTCGACTCGATTGGACTCTGTTGCCAATGAGATCATAGAGTTATCAAAGCAGATTGAGGAAGAAATAGATCGAAATAAATCCAAATATTCTGATTTATACGACCTCACTAGCAAACCTGAGGCAAATGCTAATCATAAGATTTTGGTATTGAAAAAAGAGCGATTGGAAAGATTGCTCACAAAACTATTTGAAAGCAAGGTTAAAATGAAGTTATCCCTCGCGCGAATAGAGAAAGGCAAACCTTTGAACGAGGAAACATTACAAGAGCTTAAAATACTCATTCAAGAACTTGAACAAGAAATAAAATACGCTGAGAAGGTGACTTCCCAAGAAACTGTATCTTTGCACATCTAAAAAACGAACATGAATACGACTCCGGTAGACGAATTGCAAAAAGAACGCCAAAACTTATTGGTTTTCATCTGGAAAAAAAGAAAAGTAATCCTCATTGGAACACTGATCGCTTGTGTAGCATCCATCATCATTTCATTGTTGCTCACGCCTCAATACAAATCAACCGCTATCGTATTCCCAGCTGCGACCAGCACCGTTTCTTTCTCGGAGCAACGTAATGCGAAAGCATCTTCAATGGACTTTGGAGAGGAAGAACAAGCAGAGCAATTGGTACAAATCCTTGCATCTTCAAGAATTCGAAACAGAATTGTTGCGCAATTCGATTTGATGAAGCACTATAAAATCGACGAATCCGACCCGAATAAAAAGTATAAATTGGGGAAAGCATACGATGATCATATCCAATACACAAGAACACGTTACGGATCGATTCAGATTGATGTGTGGGATAAAGATCCGGTAAAAGCTGCCGAGATCGCAAACACAATTGTTGACTTGATTGACACCGTGAAAAACGACATGGTTCGTGAGCGTACAATTCCTGCCTTCGAAATTAATCAAAGAAAGAAATCCCAACTTGAAGCAGAAAAAGAAGCATTACAAATGCGAATGGACAGCCTTTCAGCAATTGGTGTAGTTCCGATTGAAGGTCGAGCGAACCTATATCAAGCAAATGTCGAATCGAAAAATGCAGAAGACAAAGCTTTTTACAAAGAACGCATCGCAATCAACTCAAAATACGGAGCAACGTATGATGGTTTACAAATGCAGCGCGACGAGAGAATTATAAAACTCACAAAGTTTGAAGACTCTTACGAGCAATCCGAATCGGACGCACACACGAATTTTACGCATAAATTTATCGTGGAACCTGCAGTTGTAGCTGATAAAAAAGACAAACCGAAGCGTATGATTGTTGTGTTGCTCGCAACGATTGGCGCTTTCGTTTTTATGGTATTCGCCCTTTTAATTCGCGATCGTATCCAAGAATTGAAAAAAATCTCCTAATTGCAATCCATTCGAGAGCATAAATGGGTTTTAGGCTTTGGACTGTTGTATGCAGCCTTGGCGTGCTATCTCATTTGGGTAGATCTCTCGTATCTTGTCCTTGCTCCGATTGGTTTATTGGGAATTTATTTCGCCATATTTCAAACAGAATATACCTTTTTAGCGCTGGCATTTTTAACGCCACTCTCCATCAACATTGAGGAATACACGGATAGTTTCGGACTGTACTTACCCACCGAACCCTTGCTTTTTGGCTTAATGGTCCTGTTGCTGATGCAGCATTTTCGCAAGCCGCTAATTCCGAAATACGTTTGGCGAAATCCAATTGTCTGGGCACTCGGGTTTTACCTCTTCTGGATTTTCATTACCTCTATCACCAGCACCGATCCTGTTGCTTCGTTTAAGTTTTTACTTGCAAAGCTTTGGTTTATTGTACCGTTGATTTTATTTGGGCCGATTGTCTACAAGAAACACCTCAACATTGAACGATTTATTTGGCTTTTTACAGTGGCCATGGTAATCGCTATTACCTACACACTCGTTGTTCATGCTAGTTACGGATTCGGTGAAGAAGAAGGACACTGGGTTATGTGGCCGTTTTTCAAGGATCACACTATCTATGGATCAACAGTGGCATTCATTACACCGCTGATTTTCGGAATTTACCTTTCAAAAAAACATGCGCCTTTAGTTCAGGTAACGTTAATTGCTTTGATCGGCATCACTTTACTCGGGCTTTTCTTCTCGTACACGCGTGCGGCTTGGCTTAGTGTTATTGCAGCTATTTTAGTTTTAATTGCGATCAAAATCAGGTTGAAATTTTCAATCATTGCCGGAATTGTCGCGATTGCTGGCGTATTCCTTTTCCTTTCTTGGGATTCGATCCAAATTGAACTGGAACGCAATAAGTTTGAGCATACCACGGAAGAATTCGGAGAACGTCTTCAAAGTGCAACAAATGTCACTACAGACGCATCCAACCTGGAACGCCTCAATCGATGGTCATGCGCCATTGAAATGTTCAAAGAACGTCCTGTTTTTGGTTTCGGCCCTGGAACGTATGCTTTTCAGTACGCACGCTTTCAAGAACCTGAAAACACAACGATCATTTCTACAACGAATGGTGATATGGGAAATGCCCACAGTGAATATCTTGGTCCGCTGTCCGAAATGGGATTCCTGGGATTGATCGCAATGCTGTTAATTGTCGCGGCGATATTCTACAAAAGCATCACGCTTTACTACAAATGGCCAGAAGAAGACAAAAAAATGCGCACGTTCATCCTCGCGATGATTATGTCACTCGTGACTTACTTTGTGCATGGAGTTCTCAACAATTATTTAGATACTGACAAGGCTTCGGTTCCGATTTGGACATTCTGCGCGATTTTCATTGTGCTCGAAGCACAGCTCCAAAAGAAGGAGCAAATCCAATAATCTGACTTGATAAATCTTCTTTCCTAATTCCAGTATCGGTCGAACTGATGTTGAATTCGCTATCTTTACAAAATGGATTTTGAGTCGTACCAAACGTTAAAAGCATTGCATGTCATTTTTGTGGTAAGCTGGTTCGCTGGACTTTTCTACATTGTTCGTCTGTTCATCTACCATACGGAAGCGCAACAAAAAGAAGCGGTCGCCAAAAAAATACTCAGTGATCAATACGAAATCATGGAAAAACGCCTCTGGTGGATCATTACGACACCTGCCATGGTCTTAACTTTTGTTTTTGGAACATGGATGTACATCTCACGTTGGGAATATTTTACCTCTGAAGACGGCTCTTGGATGAACATTAAACTAGCTTTCGTCGGGATGCTTCTAGTTTATCATATTGTTTGTCAAAAAATCATGTTTGACATGAAAAAAGGCAAGTTCAATTGGAAATCAAACGGATTAAGAATTTGGAATGAAGTGGCGACTTTGGCTCTCGTTGCCATTGTGTTCATTGTGATGATGCAAGATTCGATGAACTGGATCAAAGGGACTATCGGCTTTTTTGCTGTGGCAATAGGTTTGATGCTTGGAATAAAGTTATACAAACGCTTGCGAAAAGCGTAGCCTGCTGCTTATCGATCCAAAAAAGTTTCGACCGACATTCGAATATTTCGCAATTCAAATTCATTTTTACCACGATTCCAAAGGTAAATTTTAACGTTGGTGAACTCGTGAAAATGATCAGGAATCTGCCCGCTGAATGAAATTTCTGCCCAATCATTTTGGCCTTCCAATCTATCATTAAAAAGTTCAACTGCCTTGTAATAGACCTTCGAGCCGTCTTCATTCGTCGCGTGAACCACTAAAAAAACATCTTTCAAGGGCTTTTTTACCCGTTTTTCCATCGAAGCCCGAAAGAACAAAATCTCCTTCGTTCTATTCTGAGAAATCTCCATGCCAGCGTCCAATCCAAACTCGGTGGCAGAGTTGAATTCCAATTTTTCTGAACGATTTAAAATGACTTGCTCGTTCACTTTTTCTCCAAACGGGTTCACCGAACGTGGAAATTGCCATCTGCCTGCGTTTTCCGTATTCCAAATCGCTAAGCTGGGTAGGTAATTCGCTGCCGTAAAACGTTGATCCACCATAAATCCATTGGCGTAAGCTTGATAACGCATCCCACCTATTGTTGCGAAGAAAATTAACGCACCTACCACGACTTTAGGTTTCTTTTCCATCAAGTAAAACAGCGGAAGGATTAAAAAGATAACATGTTCGGTAAACGGTCGATTTCCAAAACTCGTTTCATAATCCCAGCACCACCAAGAAGAAATAACCCAAGAATTCAAGCCAAAATAGAGCCACCACCAGAGCATTTTAGATCGATTTTCCAGCGTTATCCAAACCGCGCCGATAAAAGTAACAATGAGTATAGGCGAATGCAAAAACAAGCCATTTCGAAAGCTAAAAAGATTCTCCCAAATCGCTGGATGGAAAAAATTAAATCCTTCACCTGAATAAGACCAAACAATCCAGTTGCCAGACTGCCATTTCCATACAATAAAAAGCAACGAGAACACCAAAGCAAACCCTAAAATACCTTTCAAAAACAGCTTCGCTTTGTTTGTGAACAACTGCCCGAAAAATTGCTTCATCGTTATAGAATCGTTCAATAAATAGGGAAGAATAAGAATGACAAGAATGTTTGTAGGCCGAACTAGTGCAATCATGCCCAAAGTAATTCCCAACCAAAACAGTGTTTTACCAGAGATTTCTTTTCTCAATCGCAAGGCAAGGTAGAAAAACACTGAGAACAAGAAAAAACTATAATGATGCGAAAGCCCTAGCGTAAAAGTACTGTACATCAATAAAGTTGTTGAAGAAAAAACTCCAATGACCAGCCAAGGAACATATTTCGAGTATTTCGGAAACAGTTGTTTCAGGCAAAAAGAGAACAAAAACAATCCGAAAATCACGTAGAACAAGCTTCCTAAGAGAAAAGCCAGTTCAAAAGGTTCAGAATAACCATCAACTGGAGCTCCCGAAATTACGGCCATCAAGCAGCCCCCAGCAAAGAATGGACTTTGCAACACCGCCATTCCTGGGAAATACTTGTTGTACGTCGCGCCATCTTCATTTTTGTACAAGTAGTATTGATTGAAGTTTTGACCAGCATTTTTAGTCTCAGCTTCCAATGAGGCTTCAAAAGTAGGGTCATCGTGTATCAAAATGGCTGGTAAGTAGGCATAGTATCCTCGACCGTCAGAACGAATCACATTTTTAAATTCACCATCCAACAGGTTGTTCTGAACCGTAAAAACAATCAACAGAACAGCAAACCAAGAAAGCGGATTTTTAAGCGTTTGGAGCATATATTCGTGAAACTTCGTTAAAAGTACAACAATCCCGTAAAAATAGTGTTTGAACAAGCTAAGCTCCATCAAGAAGGCGCGGATTTCCTTTATTTCGAATGGAAGCCTTATATTTACTTCCCAAAGATTTTATAGCGATGTACAATTCAATTCTTACAGAAAATTCAGGTCAGGTTTTACGCATTACAATCAACCGTCCAAATCAGTTAAATGCGCTCAACAAAGAGACAATTTCAGAACTCCACCAAGCTTTAAAAGCTGCGGATGAAGATCGTGAAGTGGGTGTCATTATTTTAACGGGAAGCGGCGAGAAATCATTCGTTGCAGGTGCAGACATTAAAGAATTTGCCGATTTTACGATTGCGCAAGGAGGTGAGTTAGCTCAAAACGGACAAGAAATTCTTTTTAGCTTCATTGAAAACATGATTACTCCAGTAATTGCAGCAGTTAATGGTTTCGCTCTTGGAGGTGGATTGGAATTGGCGATGTGTTCTCACATTCGTGTCGCTTCGTCTAATGCAAGAATGGGACTTCCAGAAGTCAGCCTCGGTGTAATTCCCGGATATGGCGGAACACAGCGTTTGGCACAACTTGTTGGACGTGGAAAAGCCAATGAAATGGTCTTCACCGCAGGAATGATAAAAGCAGATGAAGCCTTAACTTGGGGACTTGTGAATTACGTGGTTGAACCAGAAGCATTGCTGGCAAAAGCAGAAGAGATTGCATCAAAAATCTTAAACAATTCAGGAACTGCCGTTGCTTCGGCAATTCGCGCGATCAACGCCAATTTCGAAGATGGTGTGGATGGCTTCAAAGTCGAGATTCAAGAGTTTGGAAAATGTTTCGGAACAGAAGATTTCAAAGAGGGAACTACCGCATTTCTTGAAAAGCGCAAACCGAATTTTAGAGGATAGAGTTTGAACAATCCACTTAAAAGTTTAGTTGGGCAGACCGCCATTTACGGTTTACCTACCATTGTTGGTAGACTACTCAATTATTTTTTAGTACCACTCTACACCAAAAAAATGGCACCCTCTGAATACGGTGTGCTTTCCGAACTTTATGGGCTGGTTGCGTTTTTTATTGTCTTGTTGCCACTTGGCATGGAAACCGCTTTTTTTAGGTATATCAATCAAAAGGACAATAAAGATGAAGTTTTCCGAAACAGCTTTTTGACTGTTCTAGGATTCAGTTTACTCTTTTTTATAATCGTACTACTTTTTAACCAATCAATCGCATCCGCGCTTGGATATGCGCAACATTCCGAATTCATTATTGCCTTAGCTCTTGTTGTAACTATCGATGCAATCACTGCATTGCCGATGGCGAAGCTTCGAGCCGAAAATAAAGCGCGTCGCTTCTCAACGATTCATTTCCTAGCAATTGTTGTCAACATTGGACTTAATTTCATTATCATTTTTGCCCTTTACGATAAGGCAAACGCGATGAATGCCATTTTCTATATTCTGATCGCGAACGTTTTGGCTTCAGCCGTGAAAATCGTGGGGACATACAAAGAATTTATCGCGCTAAAATGGACCTACAACAAAGAGCTCGCAATCGAAATGCTAAAGTATTCGTTTCCTCTTGTGATTGCTGGTTTTGCTGGAATGATCAATGAAACTCTCGACCGTGTGATGATGAAACCCCTACTGACAGGCGCAGGCTATCTAAAAAAAGAGGCTTTGACACAAGTCGGAATTTACAGTGCGTGCTACAAACTGGCAATGATTGTGACCATTTTTTTACAAGCGTATCGCTATGCGGCGGAGCCTTTCTTCTTTTCGCAAGCAAAGAACAAGGACAGAAATAAGATTTACATCAAGGTGATGAACTACTTCATTGCTGCAGTCTGCCTTGTTTTCCTAGGTGTGACACTCAACATTGATATTTTCAAACATTTCATTCGTAACGAGGCGTATTGGACGGGATTAGGCGTTGTTCCAATTTTGTTAATTGCCAATGTTTTCCTTGGGATTTACATCAATCAATCTATTTGGTATAAATTGAGCGGTCAAACTCGTTTTGGTGCGTTTATCGCCATTGGAGGCGCGATTGTCACGATAGCAATCAACCTGATATTTATTCCAATCTATGGTTTCTGGGCTGCTGCTTGGGCGACGTTAATTGTGTACGGTGGACAAATGATCGCTTCTTATCTCCTTGGGCAAAAATATTATCCAATCAAATATAACCTTCGGAAGTTCGTGCTGTATTTCGGCGCAGCGCTATTACTATTCCTATTGGCATATTTTATTGATCTTGATCCAAATGAATTCAGCTGGCGAAAATTCTTCTTCCACAATGGGTTGATTTTACTTTTTGTAGGACTTGTCTGGTTCATCGAAAAGCCACAACCCGCCAAAACTAACGTTCAGTAGTTAGTAACTCCCATCTAGAGAGACCTTGCAAAGCCAGTGTTTTCTTATTTTTGAAAGAATAAGTTAAAACAATGCGAGTAAGAGTTATCAATAAATCACCTCATGATCTGCCAAGCTATGAAACAGAAGCTTCGGCTGGCATGGATATCAGAGCGAATATAGATGCGCCTATTGAACTAAAATCAATGGAGCGCGTACTGGTTAAAACAGGACTTTTCTTAGAAATTCCAGTTGGATTTGAATGTCAAGTTCGCCCAAGAAGTGGATTGGCACTTAAAAAAGGAATTACCGTTCTGAATTCACCAGGAACTATCGATGCGGATTATCGCGGAGAAGTGGGTGTCATACTCGTAAATCTTTCAAATGAAACATTTGTAATAGAGAATGGTGAACGCATAGCTCAATTAGTATTTGCGAAGTTTGAGCAAGCCGTTTTTAATGAAGTCGATGAATTAACACAGACCGTGCGTGGCGAAGGAGGCTTCGGAAGCACTGGAGTAAAATAAAAATATGAAGATTATTGTACCAATGGCAGGAAGAGGTAGCCGTTTAAGACCTCATACATTAACGGTTCCAAAACCTCTGGTACCTGTCGCCGGACAGCCAATCGTGCATCGCTTGGTTAAGGACATCGCCGAAGTCGTGAAAACGGACATCGAAGAAGTTGCTTTTATCTTGGGCGATCCCGCATTTTTTGGTGATGATGTCGTTGATAGTCTCACCAAACTGGCGAATGATTTAGGAGCGAAGGCTTCCATTTACCGTCAAGATCAACCTTTGGGAACAGGTCATGCGATTATGTCCGCTAAAGACTCACTTTCTGGACCAGCCGTAATTGCTTATGCCGATACCTTGATTCAAGCAGAGTTCGCACTTGATCCATTGGCAGATGCTGTTATTTGGACGAAAAGTGTTGAGAATCCTCAAGCTTACGGTGTGGTTCAATTAAATGAGAATGAAGAAATCATTGAATTGGTTGAAAAACCTGAAACCTTCGTGAGCGATCAAGCTGTCATTGGAATTTATTATTTTAAAGAGGTTGGTGACTTAAAGAACTCACTTCAATTTGTTCTTGATAATGAAATCATTAACGGTGGCGAGTACCAGATTAATGATGGAATTAAAGACATGATGTCGAAAGGCAAGATTTTTAAAACTGGAACGGTTGAACAGTGGATGGACTGTGGAAACAAAAAGGTGACCGTTCAAACCAATGCACAAGTTCTCGACAATGAAGCCAAAAAAGGTGTAAACAATATTGCTGGATCCGTTATCAATGTAAACTCTGTAATAATTGAACCTTGTTTTATTGGTGAAAATGTTCGTTTGACGAACTCTGTAGTTGGGCCTCACGCTTCTATCGGGAATGGAACTGTTCTCGAAAACACTATCCTTTCCAACTCCATTGTGCAACACGAAACAAACATAAAAAATGCAGTTATTGCCAACTCGATGATTGGATCAAAAGTAAAGTACAACGGTTTGGCGCGAGATTTGAGCCTCGGAGATTATACAACAATTGATGAATAAATTTCTCCATATATTATTTATAGGATTGATGCTTTCTTCCTGCGGTTCCAACAAAGGAATTGTGAAAAACAAAGCACCAATGTCACAAGCCGATTACCCGTATATTGACGCATTTCACAAAGGAATGCAATACAAAGTTCAAGGTCGGGTGGATGAAGCCATTTTAGAATTTGAAAAATGCATTCGAATTAAACAAACCGATGATGCCGTCTATTACGCTTTAGCTAAGTTGGAACTCGAGCTAGGAAATAGCGATAAATCCGCGGAATACATCATGCGTGCGAATGCTATCGATCCTGACAATACTTGGTACGTAGAAGAATTAGCGTACATGTATTTTGAATTGGAAGATTATCCGAATGCCGTGAAATCTTTTCAAAAACTCGTTTCCATCGAACCAAAAAACATCGACTGGATGTATGGACTTTCAGAAGCTTTGATGAAAAACGGGCAGGACAAAGATGCAATTCAAGTTTTTAACAATATGGAAGCGCAGGTAGGATCTCACCCTCATTTCGCCATTCAGCGCTATCAGATTTTAATGCGCACCGGGAAAGTAAATGAAGCTGAACAAGAACTCTTGAACGCGAAGAAAAAATTCCCTCAAGATCCTTCGATTATCGGGACGTTAGTCGATCATTATTTCCGCCAAAAGCAAAACGACAAAGCCGAAATTTTCCTCGAGGAACTAGTCGAAGCTGATCCTGGAAACGGACGTGCGCATTTAGCACTAGCAGATATTTACCAGAGAAGAAACGAACTGGACAAAGCCTACAAGTCACTCGGCATGGCTATAGCCTCAGAAGATCTTGACATTGATACGAAAATGAACATTCTCATTTCCATCCAAGAATCAAGTCCAGAAATTCCGATGGAAATGTTTCCAATCGTAGATCGTTTTGTTGAAGTAAATGGTGACAATGCAAAATCCCATTCGATTAAGGGAGACTATTTACTGCAATCAGGAGATTCAGAAGGGGCATTAATTTCCTACAAACAAGCGTTGTCTATTGACAAGTCACTCTATCCTATTTGGAATCAAGTGCTCGTTATGGAATATCAAAATGAAGATTTCGAATCTTTATATCAGGACAGCAAAGCTTGTTTGGAATTGTTTCCCAGTATCGCCTCTATTTACTTGCTGAACGGCATCAGCGCAAACCGCTTGGAGAACTATAACGAAGGTGTCGATATATTATCCCTCGGTATGGAAATGGTAGTGAATGATCCTCCTATGAAAGCTGAATTTTATGGACAGCTCGGTGAAGCGTATTTCGGGATGAATGATAACGCTGAAATGATAAGTTCGTACAAGAAAGCCATTGCTCTTGACCCACAAAGTGCATTACTTAAAAACAACTTCGCTAGGAGATTAGCTTCATCGAAACAAGATCTAGACTTGGCTTTATCACTCGCCGAACAAGTGACCACTGACTTTCCTGAAGAGAATATTTTCCTCGACACAAGAGGTTGGGTTCTATTTCAGAAAGGCGAATATCAAGAGGCGTTAAAGTGGTTCGAAAAAGCGTTGGTTTCTAATTCTAAAAATAGTGCCGCTTGGGAACACCTTGGAGATGCTTTTTACAAGTTGAATAACGTACAAGATGCTGTTCAATCATGGGAAGATGCCAAATTGAACGGTGCCAATTCAAAATTGCTTGATAAAAAAATTGCTGATAAAAAATTCTATGAATAGGATCATTCAATATTCCTTATGTGCTCTTTGCATCGCTTTTATAGCCTCTTGTAATAGAAATACAGGTGAAGTTGTCACTGAACAAGGCAGTGTAGCTGAAGCAGAATTAGTGCAGGCTTTGGACACCTTGTCCAAACGGGAATTTCAATCATTTTTCTCGAAGATCAGCACATCTTATCAAGATTCGTCTAGAAATGTTTCGTTTAAGACTTCCGCCTGGATGGTTGCAGATAGCGCCAGCAATTTTTTAATTACGTACGCCAGTTTCCCAATCGTTGGAGCTTTGGTTACCACAGATTCTGTTCACGTGACTAACAAGCGCGAAAAATGTTATACTAAGGCGAGTCTAGCCTTTCTGCGAGAACAATTTGGTATCGAATTCACATTGAAAAATCTTGAAGACATTCTTTTAGGAGTTCCGACTAACTATGATTCAACAAGGACGTATTATCAGGTGGACTCTAAAAATGGACGAACATTGTGCACACATGGAATGAAGGATATCGAACAAATAAAATTGGAAGGTTCCGACGAAATTGTCATGTACTATAAATTGAATGAAGACCTTTCTGAACTTGCCGGTACGACAGTTGTTAGTTTTACCGATTCCACAGAGGTAAGTATCGTATACAATTCGCGAGAAATGATCAAAGACTTCAATATTCCTACTTCCGTTACGATTCACATCGTTTCGCCAAAACAAGACATTACAGTTGATCTTTCGTACACCAAGACAAGACTGAACGATCCAGAAAATATTCATTTCATCATACCTGATTCTTATGAAGAGTGTAACAAATAACTTGATTTTAGTCTTTTTGCTTGTCGCATTCTGGGGAAGTTCTCAAGTTTCCAGCGACAAATTAATCAAGGAGCAAAGCCGTCTGGAAAACAAGATTGCCGATACTAAAATGCTCCTTAAAAAGACGCAAAACAATAAATCGGCTTCGCTCGATGAGTTGAAAGTGATCGAAAATCAAATCAATTACCGAGAACAATTATTAAAAAACTACGACAATCAAATTCGCGGTGCGGAACTGAAAATAGAACAGAAATCAAAGCAGATAAAAGAATACGAAGCGAAGGTGCGACGTTTGAAGGATCAGTATAAAAAACTCATTCTGTACGCGTACAAAAACAGAAATAAGTACGGTAAGATGATGTTCATATTTGCGGCCGAATCTTATCAAGAAGCTATCAAAAGGAACAATTATTTGAAACGCGTAGCTGAAATTCAAGAAAATCAATTTATTGTCATCCAACAGCATCAAGAGTTGATCACTGAAGAAATAGGAGCTATCGAAAAAGAGAAAAAACTGAAGTTATCAGTCATTTCCGATAAGAAAAAAGAGCGCCTTGCGATTGAAGAAGATCGTGTTCGTCAAGAAAAAATTTATCAGGAATTTAAACAAGAAGAGGAGCAAATTCTTGCAAAGCTTCGTCAAGACGAAAAAGACAGGCAAGTTCTTCGAAACCGTATCGCTTCCGCAATTCAGCGTGAAATTGCAGAGGCCGAAGCCAAGAGAAAAGCTGAGGAAGCCGCACTTGCTAAAAAGAGTGCTACCACAACGACCACGGCTAAAGAAACGACAACCGCCTCTACACCTACATTCGAAGCAACAAAAGAAGAAGCTGCTCTTGGAAAAAGTTTCGAGGTGAATCGAGGCAAACTTCCATGGCCAGTCGATAAAGGAACCATCACTGAAAACTTTGGGAATAATCCACATCCTACATTAAAAAATGTCACCACAAATAACCGTGGTATTGATATCAGTGCTCCTAAAAACTCTCAAGTTCGTGCTGTTTTTGAAGGTAAAGTGACAAGTGTACTCAACATTCCTGGTGCTGGAAAGGTGGTCATTATTAAGCATGGAAATTACCGAACCGTATATAGTAATTTACAAGACACCTATGTTGTCGCAGGACAAAAAGTCTCCACGAAGAAAGTAATCGGTTCTCTGCTCTCGAAAAGTGGACAAAACATGTCCGTCGTGCATTTCGAAGTACATCAAGTAAGCGGCAGTAATGTGACTTGTTTGAACCCATCGCTCTGGGTAAGCCATTAAATCTCCACTTCAAAAAATACTTGGCTTTCATAGAATTGGACGGCCTAAATGTGAATTAAAATTGTTGCGCTGTTCGATTTTGTGAGAAAAGACCGTGCTTCTCGCATAGCGCTTTATGAAAATCATCAAATCTGGCTCACGGGAAACAAACTTAACAACTGTCTTTCAAGCATTTATGTCACTATTAAAGAGTTCTTCTTCCCAAATTTGCAGCATTTTTAATTGAATTTGAGTTCAAAACTCTCAATCCCCTTGCTTTCCAAGGTCTGATCTAAATTAGAGCGCTGTTGCGTCGAAAAAATCACTACTCTTGTTAACTATTCCTTAAATTATCTGATTATGAAAATAATGCAACTTACTTTATTGACAGCTATGATCTTTGTTGGTCAATTGGCTTTCGGTCAATATTACTATCTAACAGGATCTGGAGACACTCCAGGTGGACTAAATCAAGACCCAGCATATCCTGTAGGTGGAGGTCAAGTAGTTGGTTGGACATCCATTCTTGGGCCATCAGTAACGACGCCATCTTGGTCGGCAACGCAAACGATACCTTTCGCTTTTGATTTTAACGGTGCTCCAGTGACAAGCTATAAAGTTTCGTCAACTGGTGTTTTGACTTTTACAACAGGAGCTGCTGCAGTTCCAGGTGCGACACCAGCGGCTTTGCCAAGCGCCTCAATTCCAGACAACTCTGTTTGTGTTTGGGGATTGGAAGCTTCAGGAACGAATGATAATGTTTCTACAAAAACATTTGGTTCTGCTGGAAGTCAACAACATTGGGTACACTTCAGCTCATGTACTAATGGAACTATTGCTTGGTCTTATTGGTCTATCGTTCTTGAAGAAGGAACAAACAATATTTATATTGTGGATCAAAGAAATACTACTGGAACAGGTGCTTTGTCTGTTGGAATTCAAATCGATGGAACTACAGCATATTCTGATCCAAGTTCACCGTCTGTTGGTGTAACAGCGGGAAGTGACTTCAACAGTGTTGATGATTTCTATTACACATTTATCCAAGGAACTCAAGAACAAAATGAAGTTGCTTTGGTTTCTTTTGATATCCTTCCTTACATTGGAATTGGAAATACGAATATCACAGGTACTATTCAGAATCTCGGTTCAGATCCAATAACAACATTGACAGTAACATGGGATGACGGTACAGGACCTTACACTGATAACATCACTGGATTGAATATTGCTTCTAACGCAACGTATAGCTTTACAAGCCCAACTCAATTGACTTCAGCGGCTGGTCAGTCTTACGCAATCGATTTATCTGTTTCTATTGTAGGTGACGCTGATTTAACGAACAATGATATTTCAAAAACTACGGTTTCTTTAACTTCTATTCCAGCGAAATATGTTGTTGGTGAAGAAAAAACAGGAACTTGGTGTGGATGGTGTCCAAGAGGCGCTGTTGGAATGGCGAATATGGAGTCGGTTCCAGAATTCATCGGAATTGCGATCCATAATGGATCAAATGACCCAATGGTTGTTTCTTCGTATGATGGAAGCATCGGAACATACATTCCAGGTGGATACCCAGGTGGCGGTGTGGATCGAGTAATCTCAGGAAACCCATCTGCTCAAAACTTCCTTGCGATGCACAACCAACGTGTAAGTGATATCGTACCATGTGATGTTAAAAACATCTCTGCAGTATATTCATCTACTACGAATGACATCACTGTTTCTGCTGAAACTGAGTGGTATGGTTCTATTGATGGAAACTACCGTTTATCAATGGTACTGGTAGAAGATGACGTTGTAGGAACTGGTACAGGATGGCCACAAGTAAACTACTACGACGGCGGTAACAACGGAGTTATGGCATTCCCAGCTGGTTTGAACAACGATTTCGACTTCTCAACAGGTGGTGATCCTGCATTCCCAGCTCAATTCCTTGGTTATGACCACGTTGCTCGTTACCTCTCTAGCAATAACATTCTAGGAGATCCAGCAAGCTTACCAACAGGTAACGTTCCAGTAGGTGTTTATCCATACACCTTCTCTGCAGCTCCTTCTAACATTATCGATAATTTAGAAAAAGCACACGCTATCGTGATGGTTATCAACGCAGATAATGGTGAGATTCTAAATGCATACAAAGCACCAATCACTGGTGGTGGTGTTGGAATTGCTGAGTTGGAAAATGAATACGATTTGAACTTATATCCTAACCCAACGTCAAACGTTGTGAACGTAGCATTCAATATCCAGTCTGCTGCAAACGCTTCAATCTCGATTGTTGATGCATTAGGAAATGTAGTTGTTGCTTCTGAAGCTGTCTCTTTAGATGGTGGAAGTCAAAATGTGACATTTGATACTTCATTGTTGTCAAGTGGTTTGTACTTCGTTAACTTAAACGTTGATGGAAAAGTAACAACACAAAGACTTTCAGTAGCACACTAATTAAATAGAATCTTTGATTTGAAAAGGCGCTTCGTGAAAGAAGCGCCTTTTTTGTTTCATTCAAGACCTTTTATCGCAAACGATTTCACATTTTGTGAGAATTCGCAAACCATCTACACCACCTATAACAGATCATTACTATCTTTGCATTCCAAATTTTTATTTATGAGCATCATTGAACTTTCAGATCAGGAAATCCAAAGAAGAGAAACTTTGGATAAAATGAGAGCGATGGGTATTAATCCTTATCCAGCAGCTCTTTATCCAGTAACACATAAATCATCTGAAATAAAGAAGAACTTCAAGGATGGCGAAGAAGTTTGTATCGCCGGAAGATTGATGCGTCGTAAAGTTCAAGGAAAAGCTTCCTTCGGTGATTTACAGGATTCTGAAGGGCGCATTCAAGTGTATTTTAATCGAGACGAAATTTGTCCAGGTGAAGACAAAACACTTTATAACGATGTTTTTAAAAAGTTACTCGACCTAGGAGACTTTATTGGGGTAAAGGGAACCGTTTTTAAAACGCAAGTTGGAGAAATTAGTGTTTCTGTAACGGAATTTACCGTCTTAAGTAAATCTTTAAAACCACTTCCACTTCCAAAAACAGATGCTGACGGAAAAGTGCATGATGCATTCACAGATCCAGAATTACGCTACAGACAACGCTACGTGGACATGACGGTCAATCCGCGAGTTAAGGAAGTTTTTGTTAAGAGAACAAAACTCTTTAATGCGATGCGACAGTTTTTTAATGATGCTGGTTATTTAGAAGTTGAGACACCTGTGTTGCAGTCAATCCCTGGAGGAGCAGCAGCGAGGCCGTTCGTAACGCATCACAATGCTTTAGACATTCCATTGTACATGCGTATTGCGAATGAATTGTACTTAAAGCGATTAATTTGCGGTGGATTTGAAGGTGTTTATGAATTCTCAAAAAACTTCCGAAACGAAGGTATGGATCGTACCCACAACCCTGAGTTTACCGCGATGGAGATTTATGTTGCCTACAAAGACTACAATTGGATGATGGAATTCACCGAACGCCTACTGGAACATTGCGCAATGGCAGTAAACGGGACTTCAGAAGCGACATTCGGTGCACATAAAATAGATTTCAAAGCACCCTACCCGCGCGTAACGATGCGTCAGGCTATCATTGATTTTACAGGATTCGACATCCAAGGTAAAACCGAAGAAGAACTGCGCTCTGCAGCGAAAGGTATGGGCATTGATGTCAATGAAACGATGGGTAAAGGAAAACTCATTGACGAAATCTTTGGCGAAAAATGCGAGGGGAACTACATTCAACCAACATTTATTACCGATTACCCTAAAGAAATGTCTCCACTTTGTAAGGAGCACCGCGATGATCCATCTTTGACTGAGCGTTTTGAATTGATGGTTTGTGGTAAAGAGATCGCTAATGCATATTCAGAGTTAAACGATCCTATTGATCAACGCGAGCGCTTTGAGGAGCAAGTAAAATTAGGAGAAAAAGGAGACGACGAAGCAATGTTCATTGACCAAGACTTCCTAAGAGCATTAGAATACGGGATGCCGCCAACTTCTGGACTTGGTATTGGAATGGACCGTTTGATCATGTTCTTGACTGATAACGAATCCATCCAAGAAGTACTGTTCTTCCCTCAAATGAAACCTGAGAAGTTTGGTGAAGCAAAAGGCCCAGAACTTACCGAGAACGAAAAATTGATTTTTGATATCCTTTCTAAGGAGCAGTCAATGGACCTTAACGATTTGAAAGAAGCCGCTAGCCTTTCCAACAAGCAGTGGGACAAAGGAATAAAAGGTCTTGCAAAACATGGTTTAACCAATGTGACTAAAACAGACGAGGCACTTATCGTATCCGTGGTAAACTAATTCATTTCTGGTTTTTCTTCCCTAACAAGCATTTCGATGTATTTCGGTCGTCTGAAGTATCACAGACCGACCCGACCATTTCTGGATCATTGTTTTCTCTTTTATCTATTTCCCGTTTATAACGGCAAAATTTCTAGCAAAATAGACTGTTAACATCAGTTTATCAGTTATTTACACATAACGAAAGTTATTATGAATCCAAGAATGCAGTTTTACTAAATCTGTTTAGTAAAGCTTTTACACCTACTTCACTTCATTCAACTTAACCGTTTAAGTATTCAATAATAGGGAGATTTAATGAGTTTGAGATTATTTGCTAAAAGGTTTTAGTTGTAAGATCGCTGCGCAATAACTAACTACTAAAAAAATGATTACCATTCATCGAATTTTATTTTCCGTATTAGCAACGTGCCTTATATTTTGTAGTAAATCCGCTATGGCGGTTTCAGAGACTGGTTCAATCGCAAGTCAGAAAATTCTAAAACAATAAATGCAATTCCCGAATCAGTTTTCGGCATTCCATCGGTTGAATTTGGGATAAATTCGGTGTAATTCTCTATTTTTAGCTCGAAACTACTTCATGAAAAAGACAACCGAGCAAGAAATCGATATACCTGCGGCTACGATAAGAATTCGAGAAGAAGGCTTTTTACACATCCACATTAAAATCGAAGATGAATTCACAATAGAGCACTCTGCTTCCATCGTAAAAGCAAGGACAGAACTCGCCGCGAATCGAAAAATGCCAATTCTTTACACTACAACCAAATTTGTTATTCCTTCAAAAGAAGTTCGTGAATATGTAGCTACGGAAAGTAGATCTGAATTAGTTGTTGCAGATGCGTTTGTCATCAATAGCCTACCACAACGACTTATGGTTCGTTTTTTTCTTCAATTCAATAAACCGGTACGCCCTACCCGATTTTTCGAAGATGAAGCGCTCGCTATTGAGTGGTTGAAAAAATATGTTTAAATCAGTGCGATCCTCGAGATTGGAATTCGCACTCCAAAATAAAATGCTTCCCAGGAACTTGCGACTCTTTCAAGCGCTCATACATGCGATCCACGGTCTGTAAACCTATCTCAACGATTGGTTGACGCAATGCGCTCACAGGAGGATTCATGTACTTAAAGGCTTCGCTATCATCAAACGAAATTAAGCGCACATCTTCTGGAATTCGAACACCACATTTATTCAAAGCTGCAAGAGCCAAAAGCGTACACTTGTTATTCAAAGCGACAAACGAATCTGTGCCTGCGTTCAATTCTTCTTGAATGAGTCTGTCTACCTCAGCCTGATCCTCTGGAAGATCAACATACGTATAATCAATTTGGGAGGCTTCACAAGCTTCTTTCGTTCCCTCAATGCGTTCTTGTATTGTCGATACATTTTCCGGAAATGGAACAAGTGCAGCCAAACGTGTTGGTTTCTTTGAGAACGAACTGATCATTTTTTTAGATTCGGAACGATTGTCCACACCAACGAAATCCGCATTGCTATCTCCAGGCCGATCTGTAAAAACTACAGGTATATGCGTTTCCAATAAGATCGGAATCAATTCTTTGATATTATTACTTGGTGCGATAATCATTCCATCGATAGATCGCTGAATCAACTCTCGCATGAGTACTTTCTCCAATTCAACATCGTCATTCGTATTGACTATGAACGTATTATAACCCGTTTCGTACAACTTTTCCTGAATTGTTTTACAAATTTCTGCATAAAATAAGTTGGAAATATCAGGAAGCACCAAGCCAATTGTTTTGGTTTCTCCCTGTCTCAAACTCTTAGCAAAAAAGTTAGGTACGTACGACAGTTCTTTCGCCTTTTCCTTTATCAACCGCTGTTTTTCCTTGCTAATATTAAATTGATCTCCTTTATCATTCAATACAAATGATACCGTTGCCTTAGATACATTCAACGCTTTAGCAATATCGTTTAAAGATGTTCTTTTTGTTTTCATAGTACGTATTCGGATGATAGAAGCTTAATTTACAAATAATTATCCAACCATCATTTGGGTAATTTGGAAACCATATTTTGATATGGCGTTTTGTAGGTTTTCGATCCCTCGCAACCCATTTCTTCTGAATACGTCCTAAAATTCTCTATTCGATCTTTTGGATTGGGATGTGTACTCAAAAATTCAGGCGGATTTGGACCACCGAGAGCCGTGATTTTTTCGAAAAAACCAGCGCCTGCACTTGCGTTGTAATCTGTTGGACAAAGATATTTCACCGATCGCTCATCTGCTTCGTTTTCGTGCTTGCGCGAGAACTGTAAATTAACCAAAGCTGCCGTAACCTGTCCGAGCATACTCTGATCACCAAGAATAATAGATGTTAAAACGCTAACCCCAAACATTTTTGTCATTTGTCTGGTAGAATGACGCATATCCGCATGACCGATTTCGTGACCAAGAACTCCAGCAAATTCATCTTCCGTTTCTAAAAACTTTAATATCCCCGTATAAATATAAATGTAGCCTCCAGGTGTACAAAATGCGTTTAACGTGCTGTCGTCATGAATGATCCGGAGCCTCCAATTAAAATCGTCTTTATAGTCAACCTCACCGGAGTTTAAAATCTTGTTGCGCACTTTATAGATGTACGCATAAACGTCCTTATACTGTGCAGAATCCAAAAGTGGATACGTTTGTTGGTCAGAATCAATTTCATTCGCTACTTGTGCGCCGAGTTGCTTATCCTGTTCAATGGTGAACAAGTTAAAGCCTTTTCCTTTATTTTTTTCGTTTACCGTTCCGCAGGAGATAAGCGCGAATAAGAGCAACAACGAAAGCATCGGGAGGATGGTTCTTTTCATATTTCTGGTTTCATAAAAGTTAAACAATTTCCTTGCCAAATACATTGCTAAATCCAATAATTGACTGCAAAGGTGACAAAGGTTGCTACTCCCCAACCGACTGAAACTTCGGTTAAAGAGTGCTTTTCAAGATACAATCTGGCTGTCATAACAGTACCTGAAACAACAAGTGCTAATGGTGCCAACCAAATTGAATAATAGGTATGTTGAGCGAGATATGCGATTAAAAAGCCCGTAAAAATTCCAGCTCCGGCAGCATGAACACTCACCTTTCTCCACGAATTCAATGGAATAAAGCAAAGTGATACGATGATACTTGATAACGCCAACTGATTGATATATTTTGGAATCTCGGTCACTTCGGAAAAGAGTCTATTTACGAAGAAATACAGCATAGCGGTATACAAAATTGTTGTCGCCATTGGAAGCCATCTTTCTTTGCGATCATCCATTTCAGTTGTCGATACAATGCCTGTGTACAACATTATGGTGAATGAAACTCCTGGAAGTACTGTACAAAAGACAAAATAAAGGAAAAGCGTCATGAATTTCCAGTTGTTCGGCATGGAGTACATGCAAATATCGTTCAGTTCACCGAACGCGTGTCCTGAGTGAATAAACATCACAGCGGCCAATGCATAGACTGGCATGAAAAGGGGTAGAAATACCCAAGAGGCTATTTTAGAAAAAAGTTCCATTAAAGTTCTTTACGAAGTCGGGCTACAGGAATATTCAATTGTTCACGATATTTTGCTACTGTTCTTCTTGCGATATTGTAGCCTTTGTCTTTGAGTAAATTGGCCAATTTCTCATCGGTCAACGGTTTTCTTTTTTCTTCGTTTTCGACCGCCTCACTCAATATTTTCTTCACCTCTCTGGTCGAAACTTCTTCCCCTGAATCCGTTGAAAGTGACTCTGAGAAGAAATATTTTAAAGACAGTGTTCCATGATCTGTTTGAACATATTTACTGTTTGCAACACGCGAGATTGTTGAGATATCAAGATTCACCTTTTCTGCGATGTCTTTGAGAATCATTGGTCTCAGGTTGGTCTCATCTCCCGTCAAAAAATACTCTTTTTGATAGGTCATGATCGCATTCATGGTAAGTAACAATGTATTTTGACGCTGTTTGATGGCATCGATAAACCATTTCGCCCCGTCCAATTTCTGCTTCACAAATGACAACGCTTCTTTATCTGACTTTGACGCAACGGCGCCTTCAGCATATTTTTTCAGCATGTTTTTGTAATCGCCACTAACGCGCAGCTCAGGTGAATTACGCCCATTGAGTGTTAAGGTTAAAACACCTTCATTCTCCGTGATTAAAAAATCAGGGATTATCTGCTGAAAATTTCCGCCAGATTCTTTCATGGAACCTCCAGGCTTTGGGTTCAGCTTCACAATTTCCTCTATCGCTTCTTTTAGGTCATCATCACTGATTTCCAGTTTTTTAAGGATCTTAGTGTAGTGTTTCTTTGTGAATTCTTCAAAATGATCTTCCAGTATTTTTTTCGCGGTATATTTTGTGATATCACCATCTTGCTTTCGCTCAATTTGAATCAACAAACATTCTTGAAGGTCTCTTGCAGCAACGCCAGCAGGATCGAGTTCTTGAATAACTGAAAGCACTTTCTCTACCTCTTCTTCGGAAGTCATCACATTCGCAGAAAAAGCTAAATCATCTACGATGGCATCCACTTCACGATTCAGATAGCCCGATTCATCCAAATTGCCAATGATAGTTGTAGCAACAATGAACTCGGTTTCTGTGAAGTCCAACAAATTCAATTGCTCTGTTAAACGTTCTTGAAACGTGTGATCTCCAGAAAGCGGAATGACTTTTTCATCATCGTCTTTTCCTTTGTTGGAAATTTGTGTTTTATAATCGTCGTCATCTGAAAGGTAATCTCCAATATCAAAATCTTCATCCTCTCGAATATCCGCCTCTTCATTTGAATCTTCGTCAAACTCATTTTCATCCACATCAGCTCCTTCTTCCAGCGCTGGATTCTCTTCAATCTCTTGTTTAATACGCTGATCTAGCTCCATAGTAGGAACTTGCAGCAGTTTCATCAATTGAATCTGTTGCGGCGATAATCGCTGTTCAAGTTTATGTGCTAAATGTTGTTTAAGTGCCATTTAAAGAATGTGGAGTAAAAGTTACTTCTTTTTTACTAAAATCATGCCGATCCAATCAGAATTCTGCATTTTGAGGAGTTCTTGGGAAAGGGATCACATCGCGAATATTCGTCATTCCTGTCACGAACATTACCATTCTCTCAAATCCCAATCCGAAACCTGCGTGTTCTGCTGTTCCAAATCGGCGCGTATCCAAATACCAATCTAGTTCCTCTTCTGGAATATTAAAATCAGCACATTTCTTTTTCAACATATCTAAACGCTCTTCTCGCTGCGATCCACCAACTATCTCACCAATTCCTGGAAACAATACGTCCATTGCTGCAACGGTTTTGTTGTCGTCATTTTGACGCATGTAGAATGCTTTAATATCTGCTGGATAGTCCGACAAAATAACGGGGCATTTAAACTCGCGTTCTACCAAATATCTTTCGTGCTCACTTTGCAAATCAATTCCCCACTCGACATCATACTGGAATTGCTTCTTTTTGTATGGTTTTGAGTTTCGGAGTACATCAATTGCTTCGGTATATGTCAATCGTTTAAAGTCATTCTCAACAACAAACTTCAATCGTTCTAATAATGTCAGTTCATTTCGATCTTTCTGAGGTTTCGCTTGTTGTTCTTTCGATTCGCGTTCGTCAAGAAAATCCAAATCATCCGAACAATTCTCAAGTACATACGCAACGATGTATTTTAAGAAGTCTTCCGTAAGATCCATGTTGTCTTTCAAATTATTGAAAGCCACTTCTGGCTCGATCATCCAAAATTCAGCCAAATGACGCGAGGTGTTCGAATTTTCAGCTCTAAATGTAGGCCCGAAGGTATATACTTGACCCAGCGCCATCGCTCCCAATTCAGCTTCCAGCTGCCCAGAAACCGTCAAGTTTACGGCCTTTCCGAAGAAATCTTCTTTGTAATTTATCGAACCGTCTTCGTTTAATGGTGGATTTATGGGATCAAGAGTTGAAACGCGGAACATTTCTCCAGCGCCTTCAGCATCTGAGCCCGTAATGATTGGCGTATGCAAATAATAAAATCCTCGATCGTTAAAAAACTTATGAATCGCGAAGGAAACAGCATGACGAATTCTGAAAACTGCACCAAAAGTATTCGTTCTAAAACGCAAGTGCGCTTGCTCACGAAGAAACTCCAAACTGTGTTTTTTGGGTTGCATCACCGTTTTTTGCACTTCATCAGGATTTGCATCGCCTAAAATCTCAATGGATGAAACTTGAATTTCAATGGCTTGACCGGAACCTTGAGATTCGGCAATCGTTCCAGAAAGAGCAACTGCTGCACCTGTCGTGATGCGTTTCAACAAGGCTTCTTCAAAATTTTCGAAATCTACTACAGCTTGAATATTCTTAATTGTGGATCCGTCGTTTAACTGAATAAAACGCTTGCTACGGAAAGCCCGAACCCAGCCTTTTACCAGGACTTCACTTCCGACCTCTCCATTTCGCAGTATCTCACCAATTTTTTCTCTTTTCATTTCCGATTTATTGAGGAAGCAAATATAGTGAAATGCCCCTGATAGCGAAGTTTTAGCGCGCTTTATTTCGAAAATGAAATCCCGATAATAGACCTTCTATTTTCCGTTCCAGTCTGACATTGTTCGTTGAAGACCGATTGTGGTAAATCCTTTAATGAACTGCAATGCAGTAGCGATTCGTTCTCCCATCTGTGCTTCTTCCTCCTTATTCCATTCTCCTAGAACATAATCTACTTGTCTCCCTTGGTGAAAGTCGTTGCCAACACCAAAACGAAGACGTGCATAATTTTGAGAATTTAGTGTCGCTTGAATGTCTTTCAATCCGTTGTGCCCACCGTCAGAACCTTTTCCTTTCAAACGTAATTTACCGAAAGGCAAAGCAATATCATCTGTCACTACAAAAACACGATCTATGGGAATTTTCTCTTCCTGCATCCAGTAGTTTACTGCCTTTCCAGAAAGGTTCATGTAGGTCGTTGGTTTAATTAAAATTAGGGTTCGTCCTTTAAATTTCACATGTGCAACCTCGGCTTGTTTGTCCAAAGCAAAAGTTCCTCCGAATTCCTTCGCAACTTCATCTAAAACTTTAAAACCAATGTTGTGACGTGTATTTTCGTATTTCGATCCTGGATTCCCAAGTCCAACCACCAAGTATTTCATGAAACAAAATTAAATAAAATCGAACCCACATGTATAAACTGGCTTCGAATTATCGAAATTAAATGAATTCGATGATCTGACTACAACGGAGGCATAGTTCACACTTATAAGTTTATGCAGTAAGCCCCACCTCACTTCACTTTTCGATTTCTGATAGACAGGATTCTTTTCATCGGTCCACCACAAAATAAGATGTTCGCGTTCTATAGCTAGCATTCCTTCAAATAGCTCTTCTAAAACAGAAGACTTATGCTCTTTGACGACAACCGCTTCCGGAACCAAAAATGTGTGTTTTTTCGGTCGAATTAATTTGCGAAGCACCGGGATGAACGGAATCAAACGTGTGAGAACTCCTCCAAACCTTCCTGGAAGTCGTTCAATTTGCCATTGAGCCTTTGATGCTTTCGTTGCTGCAATTATTTCATTGTTCTCATTTCGAAGCACGTAAAAAGGACCTTTTTGGCAATGTGCTTCTGTGTAATAATGAAACGACTGATATTCCAGTTGAAATAGCGATTTTACTTGCTCCCAATCGTTGATTTTTTCGACCCGATGCTCTTTATTTGGCTTATATCTTGAAAAAGTTTGCGTTGCTATTCGAGCTTTTGTTTCAAACCCGAAATTTTCGCTCATCCAGAGGCTTTTTTCGTTGTTTGGATCTATATAGGCAAAGAAAGAGTCTACTTTTCCAAACTCCGGTTCGTTCGAGAGCACTTGCTGAAAAAAGTGTTCCAGTTCCCGCTTTAAAAAATTATCATTTGACCTCGACTTTTTTGCACCTGTGCTTTGGAATGAAGGATTGAAAGCGAAATACCGAACGTACCATTCTCTTTCTCTTTGACAAAATGTAGCATTTCCGAGTAGCTTTTCATTTCGTTCCACAGATAAATGCAAAGGTTGATCCGCATTATGAATACGATCTACAGTATTTAAGTGACGGTATTTCGCTCCATTCGTACCTAGCGTAACTTGATCCAACAGCTGAATAAGCTCTGGTGTAGCTTCGGTTCTGATTTTGAAAAGAGGTGAAAGTTGCATGATAAAAAAAGCCCTGACATCAGTTTGTAACCAAGGCCAGGGCTTTATTAAACTTAGAATATATTAATAGGCTCCTTTGTCACTAACTGCGTAAGCAACTGTGAGCGCATCAATGCTTTGTAATTGATCTCGAATATCGAAAATCAATATCGATGGTGCGCCTTTATCTGCCTTCACACATGTGATGACATTTTCAATCGGCTCAACCATACGCGGTGGTTTTGACTCGTATTTGTCCTTTTTCCAACGTGAAATCATGTTTGCCGTATACAAATCCCCTGGTTGCGGTTGTGCAACATTGTCAAGGAACATAGCGTAACCCATTTCGAAATCGTCTACACGAGCAGGATTACTTGGTTTACCCAAATACAAGAAATCAATTTCCGAGCGTTGTTTGTAAGGCGTTAAATCCGTCGCACGAACACCCTCTGGACGTTCCACCTTTACGGTTGGATCTGATTCCTTTGTAGTTGTAGCAACCATAAAGAAGAACAACAGCATAAATACGATATCAGGTAGCGATGAAGTATTTACTCCTGGTGCTCCTTTTTTCTCTTCTTTTCTAAACTTTGACATAATGCTTCGTTTAAGTTAGGACTATTTCTTCGGACGAACTTCGATAATTCGGTCTGGATAAAGAACTTTTAATACATCCAATTTGGGTTGATCACCTTGTTCATCCGCCTTATCCATAGCGCGACGTGTTTTCATAACTCCATAAGATTCAACGAAGTATTTCTTTGCAGCGTCATCACGCAATTCGTAAATAGCCTCTTCAATTTCTGATTGAATCTTCGCAAACAATTTGTACTCTGTTCTTTGCTGAACAACAACACGGATGTGCGCTTGCGGGTGAATTTCTTTCAATTCATTAATTCCGAGAGTTTGAAGCGCTTTTTGCTTCTTTTTCCAGTCATCAACGGATTTGTAGTGAAAGTCAGCGATATCGTAGTTATCCACAGCTTCCGCTTCCTCAGCCAACTTGTACTCTTTTTCTATAGCATCTTCAATACCTTTTAAAGTAATAAAACTATAGAACGGATAGTTATATCCTTCGTAACTTGACTGTTGAATTCTTGCTTCTGTTTGAGACTCAGTCAACACTTCGTTCATTCTGTAGAACTCGAGAATTTTCTCCGATATCTCGTTCGGATCTTCCAACTCTTCATTTCTGAACAATAGTGCATTTTGACTATTCGCACGAATTTCGCAGATATTTCTATCCTCAATCGGCGGAGTTTCAGGTGGATTATCCAGTTTCTTTGGAATCTGGCGAACGTAAGCAGTATCCTTATCCATCGTCGTCGTCACAAGGAAGAAGATGAGAAGAAGGAAGGCAATATCTGCCATCGACCCAGCATTAATTTCAGGTATGTCTCGCTTCGCCATAATTACTTATTTTCTGTATTTCCCAAGGATAAAAGGTCCAAATATTGCTAAGATGGTCGCAACGATAATTCCGATCATAACGGTCCACAAACCTGCAGTAGTTGCATCAAGTGTCGCATCAGAAACGTATTTATCTACGTCCATTTGAAGCGTTTCATTTGTATCAGATGTTCCCACCAATCTAAAGATCAAGTAGACAACGAAAGCTGCAACGATACCTGCAATAGATAGCAATGTTTTTTTCGCGTTAGAGATCAATTGATAGAGGAAAAACAAAAGTACTCCTGCAACGGCTGCAACTATTACGATAATCGTGTAATAAATAGCCATTCCCATTTGTGGAGTTTTCGCGTACGCCTCCTTTTCTAATTCTGTAGCTTCCGAGCCTGGACCAGTCGCCAGTACCCAAAGACATGCAATCAATCCGATGATTCCGACTGCATACTTGAGCACGCTCATTGCTAGATTTAATTTTTTTGATTCCATTTCTTTTGTTTTTTGAATTGGTAATGAATGGGGTTGTGAATTACTTCACAGACTTGTACTTCAACATCATATCAACCAAAGAGATAGATGCATCTTCCATTTCATTTACTAATCCATCAACTTTAGAAACAATATAGTTATAGAAAATCTGCAAGAAAATCGCAGCGATCAAACCAAATACTGTTGTCAAAAGCGATACTTGAATACCACCTGCAACTGTAATTGGAGAAACCTGTCCATCCTTAACAATTTGGTCAAAGGCTTGAATCATCCCGATTACCGTTCCAAGGAATCCAAGCATTGGAGCCAAGGCGATAAACAATGAAAGCCATGAAAGACCTTTTTCCAATAGTCCCATTTGAACACCTCCGTAAGAAACAACCGATTTCTCCACGACGTCTATTCCTTCGTCAGATCGGTCGAGCCCTTGATAGAAGATAGAAGCAATTGGTCCACGTGTGTTACGACAAACATCTTTCGCTGCGTCTACACCACCGTTTTTCAAAGCTGTTTCAACTTCATCCAAGAAACGTTTTGTGTTAATTGTAGAAAGGTTCAAGTAAACGATACGCTCAATTGAAAGTGCCAATCCAAGAATCAAACAGATCAATACAGGAGACATCCAAAGTGGATCCCCTTGAATGAATTTTGTTTTCAAAGTCTCAACGAATCCGATAGGCGCCTCAGCCTTATCTTTCTTATCACCATCTACAACAGTGTTTTCTTCGTTGGCTGCTGCTGCAGCATCCGCCGCTTCTTTTTCAGCTGCCGCAATTGAATCTGCCTCTGCATCATCCATCACTTCTACATTGTCTCCTTCAGGAGCACCTGTTTGAGCAAACATTGGATTTGCGAAACCAAAAGTCATTGCCGCGGCAATTGCTATAGAACTAATTACTTTTTTCATGTTCTTAAAGGTTAATTTAATCGTATTCTAAGTTTAAAATTTAGCCAAATTTAATAAAATTTATTTCACAACATCGGCTATCTGTATATATCATTGAATCAAGCGTAGTTTCGATGAATTTAACGGTTACTATTCACATTTAATGTGCGATCCTAGATTGAAGTTAAAACCAGCACAATTCAAGTAAAAACAACCCATATCCCTTGTAAACGCTGAATAAATCAAGATTCGCACTAAGATAGCAGTTTTTAATTTCTAAAATGCCTTTTGGGGTTCGATACGGAAAAAATTAATCTTTTCTTCACATCAATTCGATCCTTTATTCGACTCAACTCTGGACTTTAATGCCTTGTTCATGGCTTCGAATTGCAATTTTACTTCGCGGCTCAACCATTTTTTCTTCAGTGGAACCAAAATTCCAGAAAAGCGCTCCTTTTGAATAAAAGTGACTGAATTATCTGGATTCTCTTTCAAAATAAAAATGTGATTACCATCGAACAAGCCAGGAACAATGAATCGACCTAACCAGCTGAATTCTTGCTGTTGCACATTTGTTTTAACCTTGGGTCGAAAAGACATACCACCCAAACGGACAAATAGTTTACCTCCGACTTGCTGATCTCCTTCAATCCTTTCGATAAACGGATTCCATTTGTATTCGACTTAAAAAATGGATAAATAGTTAAAAAGCCCGAACTGCGCGAACATAGAAGCTGGTGCCCTTACTGGAGGCGATCTGGTAACCATTGGTGAAATACTGCCTCCACGCATTGCCGGCCTCGAACTCCGAAGAACTCCAATAGTAGGTATAAGCAAAACCGCCAACATTTCCTAATCCTAAAGCGTTTCCCTGACCAATGTTTTGATACATTAAATTCAATTCATCCTTTGAAGGTAAAAACCAGTCTGTATAGCCCGATAATACAAGATCTGAGCAATACTTTGCAGAAGAAAAGGAAGAGCATCCTGCTTCAATATAAATTGTGTTTTGAGCTCCAGTGCCTATTGCTGTTCCAGTGTTAAAAATCCATGTTCCATTACAGCCCCATATAGAACCTGTAGATTGGTCTGTAGGTGCTGCAATTAAGCCTCCGCCTGATCCATCTAAATAAAAG
>ERZ887849.315-NODE-315-length-53188-cov-130.947509_pt1 | contig 53188 bp, 56 predicted proteins | sample MGYA00521267_ERZ887849 | MGnify/ENA primary metagenome ERZ887849 (study PRJEB32303, sample SAMEA104408601) | aquatic metagenome | biome: Brackish water; feature: Pelagic; material: water | place: Baltic Sea | collected 2014-06-06T16:11:00 | depth 2,863 m ... | reverse complement strand
CTGACCGAACATCTCTTGGCAGATCACAGTTCTGCGCTCAGACTCTTTAATGTTTTGCATGACTTCATCCCATGCTTGTTGATTTGTTTGATACATATTATTATATTTATTATTCATATATATTATCGGGTGAAGAGCGTAGTACGCTTGCAAAAATCTCAAGACCAGAGTTCAGGACCAGACCGCAGCACAGCCAGGACCGCAGCCCAGGACCAGGATCCTGCCCAGGAAAAAGGCCAAACCCTGCACGGAATCCGGACAGCCAGGCTCGGACAGCCGCGGACCCAGGACCAGGCAAAGGCCAGACCCCAGGCCAGACCCCAGAAAAACACAGGGGACCCCCTAAAAAAAAGTAAGTTTCCGCACGGCAAAAGAAAATTGTATAGCATAGCGTAGCACAATCGTTCCAAGTATCTAAAAAAATTTTTATTATATTTTTTTTCTCGTCTACGACGTTAGCTAGTTATATAGAAATAATAAGTACCTATTGTCACATTTTTAATAAATAAAAAAACAACGTAATCATACACGGTATGAGACAACAACTTTCACCACAAGCAAGAAGAGACAAAGCAGCGAGGGACAAAGCTTACGCAATGTCACCTGCTAGAAAGGCTAAGAAAGCTCATGCACAACGAGAGCGCAGGAAGAATCCTTCTGAAGCAGAGGGTCAAGACTATGACCATAAAAGACAAGCGTTTGTCTCTGTAAAATCTAACAGAGGAAACGAAGGGCAAGGTACCCAACAAGAAAGCGGAGCAAACTACAATACTGACTAAACACAACATAACATGGCAAGAATATCCACATACGCGTTAGACAATTCTATTAGTGATGGAGACAAACTAATAGGGACTGATGCAGATAACAACAATATAACGAAAAACTTTACATTGTCGGGAGTTGCCGAATATGTAATAGACAAGTTAATAGATCCGGATGCTACGGATTTCCACATACCTGTATTTAATCAGAATGGGATTCGCATTACAGATTCTATAATGCACCAAGACAGTTCTGTTTCTAACGGTGTAGCTGGTACTAAAATAACTATAGCCGGTGATTTAACATTGGAAAGAGACCAGTCGGACACTACGCTTACACTTATCTCTGATAGCAGTAATATAGGGCCAGGTGGTGAACAACACAATCCTTCTATTAAGTTTATTCAAGACGGTGGTGCGCAAAACGCGGCTGTTGGCTTTAATATTATAGACGATACTGCTGGTGGGACTTTACCGGGAACTGGAAACAGGTTTTGGATTGTAAACGCTATGGACGACACTGTTGGCGCAGGTGGTATAACATTTGGTACTGCACAAGTAGATGGCTGGGAAAACTCTATAGCTAGATTTATGATTCGTGGTGATGGTAAGGGTTTATTTGGTCATCCAAACGAAAATTACGGAGGAGCCTTTGATGCTCAATTTGAGGTTTATGACGACAGAACAGAAAACACCACTACAGATTTTAGTCTTGTGTCATATGGATATGTAGATATATCTGAATACCCTCCAAGTCAAGGTGCTGGTGGAATAGTTAGTCGTGTAAAGGTTGTGGACGGAGCGACAGACCTGGGAACTCACGAAATAGGTCTTGTAGCTGGCACAACTTCTTCAGAATTAATGACTACAGGAAAGTTATCTTTTTATTCTAATTCAGATTTAGATACATCAGGTGCAACAGGTTTTTCTGGGTTTTCTACTCATGATGGTACAAATCCACACTGGCAACTAGGAGGAAAAGTGGGTGACGCAGCACCAGTCACAACGCTTAAAGTTGTAGGTACTGGCGAATTTACAGATCAATTAACAATACCTGAAACGCCGATAGCTGGAACCGATGCTGCTTCTAAATCTTATGTAGACACACTTGTAACCGGGTCATTACAATTTAAAGGAACATTTAGAGCTGATACCGGTGAGATAATATCTGGAACAAACGATGGTAACTTTTTATACAGCTGCCCAGGTGGAGCTGGGTCAAGAGTAGCTGTTGCTGTTGGGGATTACTACATTGTATCTACTGCTGGTGGGCAATTTTATTGCTCAGGCGATTTACTACAAGTTGGTGATTCTATCGTAGCTTCTTCAGATGCAGCTGCCGATAGTTCAACATTAAATGATTGGGGAATATTAGAAGGTAACAATGTAGAAGGTTCGGGTACTGAAAATACAATACCACTTTGGACAGATAACCAAGTCCTTGGTAATAGCGCGTTATCACAAGAGGCGGGCACTGCGTACAATACTTCACAAAATTTAGTTGTAAGGGGTAATATTTACCAATCAAATATGGGCCAGTCGGTGTCTATAGGAGAGGGGGCTTTAGAAAATGGATCTTCAGCTGTTTTTATCGCTGAAAACGTAGCAATTGGCCAAAACGCATTAAATTCTTTAACCACAGCAACCAATAATATAGGTATAGGCGCAAGTACGCTCCAAAATACTAATTCTAATAACAATATAGCTATAGGTAAAAATTCACAGATCAGCCAAACTGCAGGATTAGGAAATATATCATTAGGGTTTAATTCTTTATCAGGTACTAACGTAGGAAATACAAATATAGCTATAGGGCATACCGCTATGCAAAATGTTGTAACAGGAGCCCAGGGGATAACAGGCAATGTTATATTAGGAGCCAACGCAGTAAGCGCTACAACACTTACAGGAGGGCTATCAGATAATGTTATAATAGGTATTGATGCTCTCGAGGAATCAGATGCCGCGAGAATTTCTAGTGGTGTTTTTATAGGAATGATTGCAGGTAAGTTTATGAAGGCGGATGCTTATAAAGATATAGGTATTGGATTTGGGGCATTTTTTGGAAGTAATAATGGTTTCAACAGTGCTGGAGATAATATAGCTATTGGGGCAAATGCTAATGGCGCCAACGTTCAAACCGGCGTAAGAAGATCAATTAAAATTGGTAGTGATGCTGGAACTGCGGGCAGCTACGCGGTCAATGTTTCGGCTGTTAATACAAATAGTTACAGCCCTAATTATGTACTTGGCGAACATGCTGCTACAATAGGTGGAGCAAACAACGAGATTCAAGGCGCTGAAGCAGCGTTTACAGGCGGTGGACGTAATAACATAATTGCCTCTGGAGCAATAGGTGGCGCGATACTTGGCGGCTATGATAACACTGTAACCGCCTCTGGATCTGCCGGTATGGCCCTAGGGTCTAACTTAACAATACAGGGGAATAACCAGGTTGTTGTTGGTAGATATAACGTTGGCAACAATAACAGTAAACTTATAGTAGGTGCTGGGTTTAGCAACGCCAACAGAATAAACGCTTTTGAAGTAAAAAATACAAGTCAATTAAAACTTGGCAAATATGGGGTGGATGAGTTTTTGCAAGTAGGAGATAGTTACAATCTTTTAGTTGTTGGCCCACAAGGAAACGTCAATGAGGTTCCCGGGGCTAATCTTAACCCTCAAAATTTGGAGGCGTCCAGTTACACGTTAAATCCTGCACAGATTTATAATTTACCTGCAGACTCTAGTACAAGATTAGTAAAAATAAGCTGGGGTTCAGTCAATAATGGAACCGCGATTTTAAGGATACCAAGAGCAGTTAACTTTCCTAATAAAACAATACAAATAATCACAGATGGTACTTTTGATGCTGGTGCTGGTAAAAAAATAACTATCGAAGGTTCTTTTGGAGCCGGTGATACAATCGACGGAAATGCTTCTTTCGAGCTTTCAAAAAAATATGAAGGAGTAACATTATGGTCTGATAGTACTGAGTGGTTTGTAATTCAAGCAAAAGCACATTAATAAAAACCCAAAACTGCGTAATAATATAAAATATACCGACCCGGGATAGGGTAACCAAATAGTAATAATTAAACCAAAACCAAAATGACACTATTTTACCAGACTAATTCGTGGACTAGTCAACCACAACCAACAGAAAAAACCGTAGAAACTTGGAAGTATGCATCAGACAAATCAAACTGGCGCATTGTACAATTAGCAAATGGGTTTTACCAAACAGAAATAAAAGTACCTGACGATGATTCTTGGAATGATGTTACAAGAAGAGAAACAATTCAAGGGGCGGAAGATGCGATAGATTCTTCTATTGCTTATTATCAAAAAAAACTTAATTACATAAACGGCCCAAAAGTGGTAAAGACGTTTGACAAATAGTAACATAAACTAAAATTTAATTTAATGGAAGTTAATAATCCAAGCGACATAGTAAAGACACTAACATTTGGTGAGCCTGCTAGAGATCAAATAATGCAGGGCGTTGATAAATTAGCAAACGCAGTGAGGTCCACTTTAGGAGCCTCGGGAAAATGCGTAATATATGAAGATGCCCTGGGTAGACCGGTAATTACAAAAGATGGAGTAACCGTTGCAGAAAGCGTAGTCTTACTACATCCGGTCGAAAACATAGGGGCAACCTTAATAAAGGAAGCCGCTAGTAATACAGTAAGAGAAGCTGGGGACGGTACCACAACGGCTACCGTACTGGCTGATTCTCTGCTAAAAATAGCTAATAAAAGTTTAAATGAAGAAAAAGTTAGAGAACTTAAAGCAGGCATTATCAGTGGTGCTAACAAAGTTAAAATATACCTTGATAAGTCCAGTATTTCGGTTGAAGGTGAAATGCTACGATCTGTTGCTACAATTAGCTGTAACAATGACATTGAGCTTGGGAGAAAAATTGGAGAAGCTTACGAAAAAGTTGGAAGCAATGGAGTCGTATTAATGGAGGAATCCGAAACAAATGAAACTTATGTGGAATTTGTTGAAGGAGTTCAATTTGATTCAAAATTAAAATCAATACATTTAACAACAGACAAAGACAAGCGTTCGGCTGTTTTAGACAACCCTTACGTGCTTATTGTGTCTTCGCCTATTCCTAATATAAGAAGAATACAAAACGTCTTAGAACATGTTATAAAGACAAAAAGAAGCTTATTAATAGTTTCAGAAGTAGAACAACAGCCTTTAGCTACTTTAATATCAAATAAAGTAAAAGGCAATATTAAAGTAAATATAATAGATACTCCTGGTTTTGGACCAACAAGACAAGATACCATAGAGGATTTAGCTATATTAACAAACGCTACTATAATAGACGAATCCCTTGGCGACGATTTAGATTTAATAGATCCGAGTGTATTAGGCGAAGCGGTCAAAGCAGTTACTGATGAGAAGGGAACTGTATTGCAAGTTGAAACAAATGGAGATGTTTTAAATGAAAGAATATCTTTTGTTGAAAACAAGATTGCAGATGAGACTAATCCTTTCTTTAGAAAAAAGCTAGAACAAAGACTATCTATGCTAACTGGTAAAGTTGGTATTATAAGAGTTGGTGCTGATTCTAAAGTTGAATTAAAAGAAAAGAAAGATAGAGTTGAAGATGCCATTCATGCGACGAAAGCCGCTTATAAGGAAGGTATTGTTGCTGGTGGTGGTATCGCTTTATTAAATGCTTCCCAAAAAATTAAGCCTGCTAACAAAGGTGAAGAAATATTGCTAGAAGCAATCAAAGCACCTTACTACACTATATTGGACAATGCTGGTATTGTAGAGATTAAGAAGCTTACTATTAAGAATAGAGGTATTGATGTTAAGACCGGTAAAGAGGTTAATATGATTAAAGCAGGTATTATAGATCCGGTTTTGGTTACAAAATCGGCGCTAAAAAATGCAGTAAGTGTTGTTACAACCATAATATCTGCAGACTGTGTAATTAGTAATAAAAGATTAGCATAATGAGAGCAATTAATTATTACTTAATAGTAGAAAAAATAAAAGAAGCTCCGAAGAAAGTAGGTGGCTTAGAGCTTACGGAGAAACAAAATAAAGATATTAGATACTTAAAAGCTAAAGTTGTTAGTGTAGGCGATCAAGTGCCTGTCGTGGCTAAAGATGATGTAGTCTGGTATGATAAGCACGCTGGTCATGGCATAGAGTGGAATGAAAAATTTTACTTAGTTTTAAAAGCTCCCGATATAGTTCTTATAGAATGATATTTACTAACCAAGATTTAAGGGATATGAATTTATTTAAGTATTACAGGCTTGTTAGAAGATGGGCCTGTAAGACTTATGACCTTAAAGATGCTGATTTAGAGTTACTCATATATTTAGATTGCAAAAAGCTTTTTACTAGAAATGATTTTATTAATGGTACTTATACTTATAGTTGGGATAAAAACCGCTGGGAGCGATTGAGAAGAGACGGTTGGATTGATGTTTTTAAAGAACGAAATAGAACCACTTCTAAATATGCAGCGTATAAAGTGTCGCTGAAATGCAGCCAGCTAATAATGCGAATATACAGAATACTGTTAGGTCAAGAAGATTTGCCGGTTTCACGTAATAGTAAATTTTACAAAAATAAAACATATACGGATAAGGTTTATAATAAAGCCATTGATGATATGATAAACGACAGCGAAAGATAATGGGATTTAGATTAAAAGAATTTTCAGACCTTGTGGGTATAGACAAAGAAACATCCTCTTACGACACTCCGGTGTTTAAAAAAGAACTGGATGGGGGCATACTGGCTGAGGCTAATAATGACGGTACTATATTTATAGACAAAGCATTAAAAGGCAAGGCTAAAGAAGACGCAATTAAACACGAGAAAGTTCATTTAGATCAAATGGCTCAGGGAAAGCTTCAGTATGATAATAATACTGTAACATGGAAAAAAGACACTAAGTCTCCAGCTAGGGTATATAAAAGAGACACAATGAATGAAGGGGCAGAAAATCTACCCTGGGAAAAAGAAGCATACGAAAATTCATAAAAATGGGATATAAAGCAAAATCAATAACAAGCAAGGCATCAAGCGCTTGCAAAATGAACATGGCTCTCATAAAAGGAGAGGCGAAAATCGGAGCGGTTAAGAAAGCCGGTATAGGTGATTTACAAGCATCTTTCGACGCAGGTAGACAATCAGAAGAATCTTCGCCAGTTGAAATGAGAAGCTCCCCAGCTAAATTACCAATTGCAGCTATAGCGAAAGCGGCTCCTATGGTATTAGGTGCTTTAGGCGGCGGCAAAAAAGGAGGCGGCGGCGGCGGCGGCACAAAAGTGGTTGTTAATAATACGGCCAACGCAGATGCCAGTTCAGAAAGTAATAGTCAAGCAGCAAACGCTATAGAGCCTAAATAATAAAACATAAGACATGAGCAAACCAATAACTAGCAGAGTAAAAAGATCACCTCTTTTTAAATATTCTCCCTTAAAACAAGACACCCCCGCAACTGCTGGTGGTACTGAAGAAGGGGGAATAACAACTAAAAATGTTGATCCAGAAAAAGTTGAAACAAAAAAGAATTACGCCAAAGACGAACAAGTATGTTCTAATGAGTACAAAGCAAAAACCGGTAAAGGCGGACCTGGAAGTAAAGAATGCCAAGCTTGGAAAGATACTTCAGATGCTCAAAAGAAAAAAGCAGAAACTACAACTACTGAAACATGCCCCCCAGGTTCAACAGGCACCCCACCTAATTGTAAGGTAGAAACTAAAGGAGAAGACTTAGATTATGAAGGTACTTTACAAACAGCTAAACACGGTAGAGTTTTAGAGCCTTGGGAAATAAATCGTTTAAAGAGAGGTACTAGAAAAGCTACAAACGAAAGAAACCAAGCCGCAAGAAGATTAGACAAAAACAAAGGCGTTGAGTATAAGGATGGTAAATACGTTTTAAAAGGTGACGCTACCGCAAAACAAAGACGCCAGTTTGATAAACAAAACGATAGATTTACAGATGCTGATAATACCGCAAAAAATCAGACCTTAGCAAGGGAATCTGGTAGACAAGCTGGAGAAGAGTATTACAAAGGCGATAGAGACAGAGGATTAGGTGAACAAGAAGATCCTGAACAAAAAGCTCAATTCAAAAGAGATGCTTTAAAAAAGAAGAAAGCAGAGGAAGCCGCAGCAGCAAAAGCAGCAAAAGATAAAGCGGAACTCGATGCTGCTAAAAATGTAGCAGATGAAGAAAACGAACAAAAAGAAGCAGAAGTTCAAGGCGTAACCACAGGTCAAGCTACTAATGCTATAGGCTCAAATGATATAGCCCCTATAAGTTTAGGAGGTGGGTTTGGTTCTGGTTTGGATTTATATAAACAATCCAGTTATACCCCCTTAGCAATGACTAAAAAGGGTTATAGTATGAAAGCTAAAAGTCCTGCAACTAAAAAACTGCAAGGCGCTCAAAATACGCTGCCTCCTCATTTGCAAGCGGCTATTAAAGCGGCTCCAGGTAAAATGAGAAGCGCTTTAAAGAAAGGCTACTTTAAAAATAAATAATTATGGCTTACACACAAAACAATCCATTTTCAGGTGGTAGTTGCGGATGTGATTCTCCATTAAAGAAAAAAGGCGATGCTCCTTCTCGTAAGAAATCTTTAGGATATTACAATGAGGCCAATAAAACTGGAACTGGAGCAGCAGCAGGAGGAGGTATGACAGCTAAGGGTACAGCTGAATATAGAAGAAAAAACCCAGGTAGTAAATTAAAAACCGCTGTAACTAAAGACCCTTCTGAATTAAAACCAGGAGGTAAAGCTGCAAAACGTAGAAAAGCATTTTGTGCTAGATCTAAAAGTTGGACTAGCGAAAGAGGTAGAGCAGCTAGGAGAAGATGGAATTGTTAAATAAATAATTATGCAATCAAAAGGATTAGGAGACACAGTAGAAAAGTTTACTAAAGCTACTGGTATAAAAAAATTAGCAGATAAAATACCAGGAGGGTGTGGCTGCAAAAAAAGAAAAGAAACATTAAATAAATATTTCCCATATAAAAATAAATAAGATGGCTTATAAATCAAAAGGTGGCTGTACCCCTATAACAGCAAAAATAAAACACACTACAAAAGGCGGAATTACACAACCTATATTAAACATGGGCGCTCCTGTTAAAATGAAAATGTCCTCACCCGCTAAACAAACTACACCCCCTTCGGATGATCTTTCAATGACCCCTTATTCAGTAAAAAAAGAGTACGCTAACTACGTTGAACAAAATCCTAAGGTTACTAAAAAAACCGGTGTGATACACGGGCCAAAGGTTAGTTACGATATGGCTTATGAGAAAGCTAAGAAAACTAAGAGATACGCGGATATGTCCAAAGCTGATTACATAAAGGAAGCGAAAAGACAAACAAAATCTTTTATTGGAACAGGAAACTGGGACGCCAAGCCGAAAAAAAGGGAAAAGGTAGCAGCTGTTTCAACAATTAAGTCAAAGGGTATTGAGCCATTGTCTAAAGAAATAAAAATCGAAACAAAAATAGATGCCTCCGCTATAAAACCTAAAGCTTCAAAAGTAACAAATGAAAAAGCCGCTAAAAAAGCTACTAATAAAACAGCAAGAGCAGCGAGAGTTAGACAAAAAGGTATTGATGCGCTCGCAAGCGGTAATTCAGCAAAAGCTCTTAGATTAAAAAGACGCGAAGCTCGTATTAATAAAAGAGCAGAAAAACAGGCGGCTAAAGCTATTGAGTAAATAAAATTAACAAATGAAAAAATTATGGGAATGGTTATCAGGTAACGTTATCAAAGAGGTTGGTAACGTTCTCGATAAGCTTACGACAACCAAGGAAGAGAAACTTGAGGCGCATAGGCTTATAACTGAAATATTAGAAAAAGCAGATAAAGAGGCTCAAGAGCAAGTTACCGCAAGATGGGAATCAGATATGAAATCTGACTCTTTTCTTTCTAAAAATATTCGGCCAGCTGTTCTTATATATTTAACATTTATATTTACAGTATGTGCATTTTTTGATGGCAACATTGGTGAATTTGCAATAGCTGATGAATATATACCAATATTTCAAACATTACTAGTAACGGTTTACGGCGCTTATTTTGTAGGAAGATCTTGGGAAAAAGCTAAATCAATACAATCAAAATAGCATGGGAGATCTTAAACCCAATTTTAAAATACAAAAAACTACTATAATGCAACTTCCTGATAACAAATGGAGTCTACAAGTCGGGTGCCCCGCTTATAGATTTATAGTTGATACACCTCAAGAGATGCTAATACAGTATGCGAAATGTTTATCTGACCCAGAAGGTTGGTTTGAGGAAAATAAGGTAGCTATGGGTAACAAAAAACTAAAAAACGTTGATTTAGACGTAATTATTAAATATCTAAAGCAAACACAAAAATAACAATTAAATTTAGTAAAATGAACAAATTAGAAAAAAACGAGTTAGAAGAATTGCAATCCGGTATACACAAGATTAATAACCTGCAATTACAAATAGGAGGATTAGAGGCACAGAAGCATGAGTTGTTACACGCTATAACAGAAGCATCTAAAGAATTCCAACATAAGCAATCTGAGTTACAAGACAAATACGGCATGGTGGATATAGATATATCTACAGGAGAAATAAAAGAAAGAGATGAGTCTATTAAGGAAGATTAGTATAGGTAGGGACTACAAGAACGATGCAATGCACTACGCGGTAGGCCAAGAGGTTTATGGCGGTCATACTATAATTAACATCATAGAGGAAAAAGATAAGTACTCCATTTACATAAAGAAAGGCGATGACGTGCTTCTGTGGAAAGACTTCAATAAAAATATGGCAATAGCTATTGAGTATAATATAGACTATTAAATGAAAGCTATTTTTGAATTTATTGTAAAACCTAAAAACAGTAGAACTAATAATGAAAAAACAATCGGTGATTCAAAGCTTATATTAAACACAGAATTACAAAATCACAATTATGTAAGTAGAGAAGGAATAGTGGTAGCAATACCGCTAGGGATTGAAACAGACATAAAAGTAGGCAATGAGGTTATTGTACACCATAATGTTTTTAGAAGGTATAGAGATATACGAGGCAACGAAAAGAATAGCAAAAGCTATTTTGAGGACAATACTTTTTTTGTAAGCTCTGATCAAGTATATGCTTATAAAAGAGAAGATAAATGGGAGGCTTGCAAAGGTTATAATTTCGTAAAGCCCATTCATGAAGATAAAATGTTTTCTATTAATTTTGAAAAGCCATTAATAGGAATTATTAAAACAAAGGATCCAGATCTCAAAGGCGTTGAAGAACAGGATTTAATAGGCTTTAAACCTAGCAGCGAATACGAGTTCATAATAGATGGGCAAAAGCTATATAGAGTGCCAACTAATCAAATTACAATCAAATATGAACGTCAAGGAAACGAAAAAGAATATAATCCAAGCTGGGCATAAAGCTGTAGAGGAATTAATAAAGGTAGCGAAAGAAGCTATTGTTGATTCAGGAGACGATATTACTGCTGATCGATTAAAGAATGCAGCAGCAACTAAAAAGTTAGCTATTTTTGACGCTTTCGAAATATTAAACAGAATACAAGAAGAACAGAACTTACTAGACGATAAGCCAAAAGAAGAAGTTAAAAAAGAAGCTTTTAAAGGATTTGCTGAAAAAAGATCTAGATAATGTATAAGCAAAATCTATACAGCGTAATAACGCCAATAAAGCAGAATACTATATCTAGATTAAATAAAGCTAGGAAATGGAAATACGGCTATAACAAAGAAAATGATGTAGTTGTAATAAGCAAGACAGGACAGATAGGTGAGATATACAATATACAAGGGTTAAAAATAGCTTTGCCTAAAGCCCCTGCTAAATTAGATAAATCAAATAACAAGTGGACAGTTGAAGAATACCCAAAAGAATTAAAGCAAATACAAAGTGTTTTTGATTGGAGGGATTACCCTGATGCTTTCCATAAAAAATGGGAACCATATATAGATGAACAATTTAAACGCAGAGAAGAAGGCCATTGGTTTAATAATAAGGGCTTGGCTACTTACATTACTGGTACTCATTTTATGTACCTGCAGTGGTCCAAAATTGATGTTGGGTTCCCAGACTTTAGGGAGTCAAACAGGTTATTCTACATTTTCTGGGAAGCTTGTAAAGCAGACCACCGCTGTTATGGAATGTCATATCTCAAGAATAGACGTTCAGGCTTTTCATTCATGGCGTCTGGGGAAACGGTCAATTTGGCTACAATATCGTCCGACGCACGCTTTGGGATTTTGTCCAAATCTGGAGCCGATGCTAAGAAAATGTTCACAGATAAGGTTGTACCCATTAGTGTTAACTACCCGTTCTTCTTTAAACCGATCCAAGACGGTATGGATAGGCCAAAGACAGAACTTGCTTATAGGATCCCTGCCAGCAGACTCACTAGAAAATCTATACAAAATAAACAAGATCAAGAACTTCTCGAGGGTCTTGACACCACGATCGACTGGAAAAACACGGGTGACAACTCCTACGATGGGGAAAAGCTTAAACTACTCGTTCATGATGAATCGGGTAAATGGGAGAAACCAGACAACATCCTCAACAACTGGAGGGTCACGAAAACAACGCTAAGATTAGGAAGCAGAATTATTGGTAAGTGTATGATGGGGTCAACGTCAAACGCTTTAGATAAAGGAGGTGAAAACTTTAAAAAATTATACAATGATTCAGATGTTACTAAAAGAAACCGAAACGGACAAACTAAGTCAGGATTATATTCTTTGTTCATACCTATGGAATGGAACTACGAGGGATTCATTGATTCTTTTGGAATGCCTGTCTTCGATAAGCCACCAGAAGATTGTATTGGCCCTCATGGGGAACAAATAGATCAAGGAGTAGTAGAGCATTGGAATAATGAAGTAGAAGGATTAAAAGGGGACCAAGATGCTCTTAATGAATTTTATAGACAATTTCCTAGGACAGAGGAGCACGCGTTTAGAGACGAAACTAAAAACAGTATATTTAATTTAGTTAAAATATACGAGCAAATAGATTACAACGAAGACTTAGGTAATTCCAATGTAATAACAACAGGTAGTTTTAGTTGGGAGAACGGAATCAAAGACACTAAAGTTAGGTTTACACCGAACCCCAACGGTAGGTTTAAAATATCTTGGGTGCCAGGAGTTGCATTACAGAATAAACAGGTAATTAAAAACAATATAAAAAGCCCTGGTAATGAACACATGGGGGCATTTGGTTGTGATAGTTATGACATATCAGGTACAACTGACGGCAGAGGATCAAAAGGGGCTTTGCATGGTTTAACTAAGTTTAGCTTAGAGGATCATCCGCCTAACACTTTTTTCCTTGAATATGTAGCAAGACCGCAAACGGCGGAGATGTTTTTTGAAGATGTACTTATGGCTTGTGTTTTTTACGGTATGCCTTTGCTATGTGAGAACAATAAACCAAGGCTACTTTATTACTTTAAGAGAAGAGGGTACAGGGGCTACTCAATGAATAGGCCTGATAAAATATGGAACAAGCTGTCCGTGACAGAAAAAGAAATAGGTGGAATACCTAATTCAAGTGAAGATATAAAACAAGCACACGCCGCAGCAATTGAATCTTATATAGACCACCATGTCGGTTTAAAAAGTGACGGGCAATATGGTACAATGTACTTCAATGAGACTTTAAATGATTGGTCAAAGTTTGACATAAACAAAAGAACGAAGTTTGACGCCGCTATAAGTTCTGGTCTTGCTATTATGGCTTGCAATAGGAATTTATACCGACCAATACCACAACAAGAGAAAAGAAAATTAAATTTAAGAATAGCTAAATACACCAATTCAGGTGCGTTTTCCAAAATAATAGAAAAATAAAAATATGGCTGAGTCAGTTATAACAAGTTATTTTCCGAGCCAAATAGCGAGCGATGAAGAAAAGATGTCACTAGATTATGGTACATCTATCGGTAGAGCTATAGAGAACGAGTGGTTCAAGACCGATAACGGCCTAGGTAGGTTTAAAAGTAATCAAAACACTTTTCACAGTCTTAGATTATATGCGAGAGGTGAGCAAGGAATACAAAAATACAAAGACGAATTATCCATTAACGGTGATTTATCATACTTAAATTTAGATTGGAAACCTGTTCCGGTTATACCTAAGTTTGTAGATATAGTAGTAAACGGAATGTCAGAAAGAACTTTTGACATAAAAGCTTATTCACAAGATCCATACGGCGTTGAAAAACGTACAAGATACATGGAAGCTATCATAAGAGATATGCAAACTAAAGAGATAAACGAGTTTGCAGCAGCCGAATTTGGGGTTAATTTATTTGAAACAGACCAAGAAACTTTACCTAAAAATAAAGAAGAGCTGGACTTGCACATGCAACTTAGCTACAAACAGCAAGTTGAATTAGCCGAAGAGCAAGCGTTGAATGTTTTATTAGAAGGCAATAAATACGACTTAATAAAAAGAAGATGTAACTACGACTTAACCACTATTGGTATAGGGGCTGTTAAAAACTCATTCTCTAAAGCAGAAGGTGTTAAAGTTGAATACGTTGATCCAGTTAATTTAGTTTGGTCGTATACGGAATCGCCATATTTTGATGACATATATTATGTTGGTGAAATAAAAAGGGTGCATTTAAACGAGCTTAAAAAAGAATTTCCTGATCTTACTAATGATGATTTATCTGAAATATCAAGTCAGTCTTATAACAATAATGGTTTTTATGATCGTACATTAACTAATTATGATGAAGACGATTCAAATACTGTGCAAATATTGTATTTTAACTACAAAACGTTTGCTAATGATGTTTATAAAGTAAAAGAGTCTGCAACAGGTGCTGAAAAAACCATACCTAAAAGTGATGCTTTTAATCCTCCGCCAGAATTAATGGAAGAGTATGGAATATCAAAAGTTTCTCAATCTTTGGAAGTTCTGTATGAGGGCGTAAAAGTATTAGGAGGTAAGATGCTTAAGTGGGAAATGGCTAAAAACATGATAAGGCCAAAAAGCGACTATACTAAGGTTAAAATGAATTATAGTATAGTAGCACCTAGAATGTATAAAGGTCGAATAGAGAGCATCGTATCGCGTATAACAGGGTTTGCGGATATGATTCAGCTTACTCATTTAAAATTACAGCAAGTAATGTCTAGAATGGTGCCTGACGGTGTTTATTTAGACGCTGATGGTTTAGCAGAAGTTGACTTAGGTAATGGTACAAACTACAATCCCCAAGAGGCATTGAATATGTATTTTCAAACAGGTTCTGTTATTGGTAGATCATTTACACAAGAGGGTGATATGAATCCTGGTAAAGTTCCTATTCAGGAATTACAAACAGGATCTGGAGGCGCTAAGTTACAAAGCTTAATAGCAACCTACAATTATTATCTTCAAATGATTCGAGACGTAACCGGATTAAATGAAGCAAGAGATGGATCTACCCCAGACGCAAGAGCATTAGTTGGTGTACAAAAATTGGCCGCAGCTAATTCCAATACAGCAACCAGACACATATTAAATGGTAGTTTATTTTTAACGTCTGATTTATGTGATAACTTGTCATTAAGAATATCAGATATAATAGAATATTCTCCCACAAGAGAAGCTTTTATACATAAGATAGGTAATCAAAATGTAGCCGTGTTAGAGGAAATGTCTAATTTATATCTATATGACTTTGGTATATTTATAGAGTTATCTCCAGACGAAGAAGAAAAAGCTGTTCTTGAAAATAACATTCAAGCAGCAGTTGCAGCGGGTATGATTGATTTATCAGATGCAATTGATTTAAGAGATATAAAAAATATCAAATTAGCCAATCAGTTATTAAAAGTAAGAAAGAAAGAAAAGCAAATGCTAGACCAGCAAATGCAACAACAAAATATGCAAGCTCAAGCTCAAGCAAATGCCCAAGCAACAGAGGCAGCCGCTATGGCAGAAGTACAAAAGCAGCAAGCCTTAACTCAGCAAAAAGTGGCTTTCGAACAAGCTAAAGCGCAAATAGATACTCAAAGATTAATGCAAGAAGCTTCGTTAAAGAAAGAGTTGATGCAGTTAGAGTTTTCAATGAATATGCAGCTTAAAGGCATTGAGGTTCAAGGTAAAAAATCTGAAATAGCAGAAAAAGAAGATAGAAAAGATGATCGAACGAAGATACAGGCAACTCAACAAAGTGAATTAATTAATCAAAGAAAAAATGATTTACCTCCTAAAAATTTCGAATCCAGCGGAAACGATATACTTAGCGGGGATTTCGACCTAGGTTCCTTTGATCCTAGGTAATAATAATAGTAATAATTATATAATATTTTATCATGTCAGAAGAAACAAAACAAGAAGATGCAGTAGTTGAAGAAACAACTACAGTAGAACAAAAACCAATGTCTTACGAAGAAGGCGTCATCAAAGTTAATTTGAATGAGCTTAATAAAACCAAAGAAGATGCCGTTCCAGAACAAGAAGCAAATGCAAGCGATGTTCCTGTCGAGCAACCCGAAGACTCGCCAAGTAGCGAAGCGGTGGTTGAAGAAGTACGGGAGCCCGTCAAAAATGAAGAGCAGCCCGTTCCAGCTGAAGAATCCGTTATTGAAGAAATAACAGATCAAGTTGAAGAGCTGACTGAACAAGTTGAACAAGCAATAGTTGAAGCGGATGCTGGTGTTGAATTGCCAGAAAACATCCAAAAAGTAGTTGAATTCATAAATGAGACTGGCGGAAGCTTAGAGGATTATGTGAAACTTAATACGGATTACGCTTCATTAAATGAATCCCAATTATTAAGGGAATATTACGAGAACACTAAACCATATCTTGACAAAGAAGATATTGATGTTCTTATGGAGGACTTTTCTTACGATGAAGAGTTAGACGAAGAGAAAGAGATTAGAAAAGCTAAATTAGCGTACAAAGAAGAGGTAGCTAAAGCTAAAAGTCATTTAGAAGGTTTAAAAACCAAGTACTATAAAGAAGTTAAAGCTGGATCAAAATTAAATCCAGAACAAGCAAAAGCGGTTGATTTTTTTAATCGCTATAAAAAAGACAACGAGGAAGCAACAGCAATAGCTAAGCAACAACAATCTACGTTTAATACTAAAACAGAAAAGCTTTTTTCCAATGATTTCAAAGGTTTTGATTTCAATGTTGGCGAAAAGAAATTTCGTTTCAAAGTTAACAACGCAGATAAAGTTAAGGAAAGTCAATCCGACATCACTAATTTTGTCAAGAAGTTCTTGAATGATAAAAATGAAATGAATGATGCGGCCGGATATCACAAATCCTTATTCACAGCTATGAACCCTGACGCGATTGCAAATCACTTTTATGAGCAAGGAAAATCCGATGCGATAAAAGAGACGATGGCTAAAGCCAAGAACATTGACATGGATCCGAGAGGGACCCACGAAACTGTCAAAGCTTCTAATGGCTGGACCGTCAAATCAATATCAGGTGGTCAAAATTCTTCCAAGTTGAAAATTAGAAGAAAAAAATAATTAATATTTAAAATTTACGATTATGGCCGCAAACGGATCATTTACGGGTAGCGCAGGAGCATTAGCTCACTTGACGCCACGCCCAACACAAACGTTGTTTAACGACAACTATCTAACTCTTGCAGATTTAGATTTTACACAACAATTCTTACCAGAAGTATATGAGAAAGAAGTAGAAAGATACGGTAACCGTACTATCTCTGGATTCTTACGTATGGTAGGAGCTGAAATGCCTATGGCATCTGACCAAGTAGTATGGTCTGAGCAAGGGCGTTTACACATTGCATACGACCCAATTGTATCTACAGCAACATCTGTAGTTATTCCTGGGGATGCTAACAACGCATCAACTAATTTAATTGGCCCTGGAGCGACTATCGTTGTAGCTTCTGCTAATGGATTAGTTGTTGAGAAAGCTTATGTACAAACTGTTAGCGCACCCGATGCAGCAGGAGACGTAACACTTACTGTAGCTGGATATGCTGGAGCTATCACTGCTCACGCTGCTGGTAAAGTATTTGTATACGGTTCTGAGTATGCTAAAGGTACAAGCAACGCTGGTACATCTGTAGATGCTGCTTTCGAGCAATTCAACAACAAACCAATCATTCTTAGAGACAAGTATGCTGTAAGCGGTTCTGATACTGCACAAATTGGATGGGTTGAAGTAACTACTGAAGCTGGAACTTCTGGGTACTTATGGTACTTAAAGTCTGAGCACGAAGCAAGAATTCGTTTTGAAGATCAATTAGAAATGAGTATGATTGAAGCTGAAAAAGCTGTCAACGCAATTACGCCGGCTGCTAACTTAGGTGGAGGTACTCAAATCACTGGATCTGACGGATTATTCGCTGCGCTTGAAAACAGAGGATTAGTTTATACTGATGCTGATTTTGGAGCTGCTGGAACTGGACTTGAAGATTTCGACGCTATCTTAGGAGAGCTTGATAAGCAAGGAGCAATCGAAGAGAATATGTTATTCTTAGATCGTTCTACATCTTTAGGTATCGACAATATGTTGGCTGCTCAAAATTCTTACGGAACTGGAGGAACTTCTTTTGGAGTATTCGAAAATTCTGAAGATATGGCACTTAACTTAGGATTCTCTGGATTCCGAAGAGGTTCTTACGACTTTTACAAAACAGACTGGAAATACTTAAACGATGCTACCACACGTGGTTTAGTTGGAGATGTTGAAGGTGTTATTGTACCAGCTGGAACTTCAACTGTATATGACCAAGCATTAGGACAGAACATTTCAAGACCATTCTTACACATCCGTTACAGAGCTTCTGAAGCTGATGACAGAAAAATGAAATCTTGGATCACTGGATCTGTTGGTGGAAACTATACAAGCGACGAAGACGCAATGAACGTTCACTTCTTATCAGAAAGATGTTTATGTGTACAAGCTGCTAACAACTTTGTGTTATTGAAAAAAGCATAGAGCTTAACTAATGTAATTCTTACCCTCGTTACATCAACGGGGGTAATTATTACTTTTATTAATTATTTAATTTTATTATATCATGGCTAAACAAGCTAAAGTAGCAGAAGAAACTGTTGAGGTTGCTCCTCAGCCTGTTGTTGAAAAAGCAACACCAAAAGTAAAAGCACCGGCAAAACCAGTGTTTGAATTCAAAGACAGAACTTATGTTTTAAAAACAGGTAAATCACCATTAGTTTATAGTTTACCTTCAAAACATTCTGCCAGAAAACCTTTATTGTATTTTGATAAAGAATTAGGTTACAATAGAGAAATTAGATATGCAACAAATCAACCGTCTGCTTTTGTAGACGAACAAAAAGGAACTTCAACGTTGGGTAGAATTATATTACGCAATGGTCAATTAGTAGTGCCTAAGGAACAAGTTGCACTTCAAAAATTATTATCATTATATCATCCATACAAAGATCAAATATACTATGAATTCGATCCTGTTGGAATATCTGAAAACGAATTAGATTGGATTGAACTTGAATTAGAAGCTTTAAACGCAGCTAAGCAATTAACTGTAAACGAAGCGGAGGCAATTCTTAGAGTTGAATTTGGAAGCAAAGTTAGTGAGTTATCTTCTAGTGAGATAAAAAGAGATCTAATGATATTTGCAAAAAGACAACCTCATACGTTTATTCAATTAATTAATGATGATAATGTTCAATTAAGAAATGTAGGTGTCAAAGCAGTTGAAGCTGGCATCATAAGCTTATCTCAAGATCAGCGGACATTTTCTTACGGTGATACAAATAGGAAATTATTAACAATTCCTTTTGACGAGCACCCTTATTCCGCTTTAGCTGCATACTTCAAAACAGATGAAGGTATGGAAGTTTATAAAGCAATAATGAAGAAACTTTATTAAGTTACTTTTTATAGCGGTTAGGTCGCTTTAAAAGTGACCTAATCACTATAAATAATAATAAAAGAATATGAGCGTAAGTATAGATACTGTTTACCAAAGAGTACTAGGAATACTCAATAAAGAACAACGAGGGTATGTTACGCCTCAAGAATTTAACTTGTTCGCAAATCAAGCTCAAATGGATTTGTTTGAGCAATACTTTTATGACATCAATCAGTTTGGAAGAGTACCAGGTAATGATACGGAGTATTCCGATATGCTCGATGTGTTAAATAAAAAAATATCAGCGTTCGAAACTAAAGCGCCTTTGTTGCGTAATCTCACAGACACGCGATTTGTTTTGCCAGCGGATATGTACCGACTTGGCACTATTATATATAAGCATGTAACTACTAAAGACTTATATCCATCTCCAACCCAACCTGCAAATTATCCAGTAGCAAATCCAACCGTCTACAGACAAGAGAATACACATTATGTGGAAGCTGAAAGGATCAATCATAATGAATTTTTATACATAAACTCTTCTCCTTTAACTAAACCTAAGGATTCAAGACCAGTGTATACGTCAGATACGGAGGGATTAGAGGTTTACGGGGAATCTGAAATAACTACAAGTGTTAGTGCCACATATATAAAGAGGCCAACAAAAGTAGAATGGAAATACCAAACAGTTTATGGAGAAGCATTATATGATTCTACTTATTCTGTAAATTTTGAATTGGATCCATCTGAGGAATCTGAACTTGTTATAAAAATATTAGAACTAGCTGGATTATTAGTTAAAGATTTAAGTATATACCAAGTATTCAATTCAGAAGAGCAAGAACAAATACAACAAGAAAAAGCATAATCTATGAGCGTAATAAACCAAACAGATGAACAATACTATTTAGGTCCAGACGGTCAATGGAACACGTGGGATGAGGATTATGGTGCTTATCAATTTACCAGCATTAAAGATATTATAAATAATTTCATAATATCTTACGTTGGAGAAGGAAAAATAATAAGCAAAATAAAAAGAACAGATGTAGCTTTTCATGCACAGCGATGCTTGCAGGAGTTTAGTTATGACGTTTTGCCTTCGGTTAAATCTCAAGAAATTGAAATAGGTCCAAGCTTAAATTTCGTGTTACCTAAAGATTATGTTAACTACGTAAAAATAACATGGACTGATAGCAGAGGTATTGAAAGAGTAGTCTACCCTGCTATAAAAACTTCAAATCCATTACCTATATTGCAAGCATCAGACTACCAATACTTGTATGATGAGCAAACCCGGGAGCTATTATTAGCGGAACAATCTCAAACAAAAACAGCATTTCAATCAGTATCTAATAGTAATCAGCAAAATTCTGACAACGTAAACAATCCTGATATAATTGCAAATAATCACCTTGGTAGAAGATACGGGTTGACTCCAGAGCGTGCGCAATCTAACGGAGTGTTTTATATAGACCCTATAGCTAACATAATAAATTTTGATTCCAGCTTTGTAGGCAGGATAGTTACATTAAAGTACATATCCGATGGCTTAAACGGAGACGATGAGGATCTTACAGTACATAAATTTGCAGAAGAAGCAATGTATAAGTACATAGCTCACGCAATTTTAGCGACGAGAATCAATACTCCGGAATACTTAGTTAATAGATTTAAAAGAGAATTAGCCGCCGCGAGACGTAATACAAAAATAAGATTATCAAATATTAAAATAGAGGAAATTGCTCAAGTTATGCGCAATAAGTCCAAAATAATAAAACACTAGAATATGCCAGAATTAATTCACACGTTTACGTCAGGGAGAATGAACAAAGACCTTGACGAGCGTTTAGTTCCAAATGGCGAGTATAGAGATGCTCTAAACTTAGAAATATCTACATCTGATACAGGCAATGTAGGTGCTTTGCAAAATATTCAAGGTAATACGCCTAAAATATATAGCTACAAAAACCCTAGCACAGGGAATTATACCGAATGGGGTTCTGGCTATATAAACGCTTTAGTGTCTCCTGTTAAAATAGGTGAAATAAGAGATGCAATAAACGAAACTATATACTGGTTTATATCTAGCGTGGGGGTAAGCGCTATTGCAGAGTACGACCAAAAAACAGAAGTGGTAGTCCCAGTTCTGGTAGACACAGAGGGTGTATTAAATTTTAGTGAAGATTATTTAATAACAGGTATAAATATAATTGAAGATTTATTATTTTGGACAGATAATCAAACTGAGCCTAAAGTAATAAACATAAAAGATTTTAAAAAGGCTACTTCACCTACGCCGGGTGTAACAGGTAACTTTTTTACTCACACAGTATTTAATGGCAGGAATTTCTTAGAAGAGGATATTACTGTTATAAAGAAAGCACCTATAACTCCGCTTAACCTAAGACTATCAGAAACCAGAGCAGTGGATCAAGATGGTAATCCAGCTGTTGTGGAAACTACAACCCAACAAAATTTTGTAACAACAGATCCAGGAGCACCTAATAACTGTCAAGATGTAACTTGTAGGATACCTATGCAAATAGGTGAGGAGATAACTTTGACATGGGCTAGTTCACCTTATCCTTTTTACAGGGTAGGGGATATATTAACTTTAGATGGATCTGCTGTAGATGATGAAAATTTTGAAAACGAATATCAAGTAAGAGTAGAAGTAGTAGCTGTTCCTCCTGGGGACACACAAACTTATGCTGAAGTAAAAATACTTGTAGTCCCAGAAACTGTGCAAGATGTGGAAATATTTTGGGAAGTTAGTATTGATGAGCCACCATTTTTTGAATTTAAGTTTCCAAGGTTCGCTTACAGGTACAAGTATAAAGATGGATATTATTCTACTTTCTCTCCATTTTCTGAAGTAGCATTTTTACCTGGGGAATTCGATTACGAAACTAAGAAAGGTTATAACCTAGGTATGGTGAACCAACTTAGACAATGTATCATAGAAGGTTTTAGACCCGCAGATGTGCCGTTAGATGTTGTAGAAGTAGATCTTTTATATAAAGAAAGTAACAGCACAAGCGTGTATGTAGTAGACACATTTATAAAAGGTGATGACATATGGAATGCTAATGAATTTAATATAGAATCTGAAATAATATCCTCTATATTACCTTCTAATCAGTTGTTGAGAAATTACGACAATGTTCCCCGAGTAGCAAAAGCCCAAGAGATTACCGGCAATAGAATAGTATATGGTAACTATTTGCAAAACTTTAATTTAAAAGATCAGTTCAATATAGACGTATCTCCTACTTTAACACAGACCATCACGCACAACGATAAATGGGACTGTGATTATGAAAGTGGTAGTTGCGAACATACGATAAGTCTTGCTGGCGAGAGTATGCCAAAAATACCATTTCAATCTATAAAATCACAAAGAACATACCAAGTAGGTGTAGTTTTCCAAGATAATTACGGAAGGCAAACCCCTGTATTCACGTCAGAGTCAGCTGCAACAACGCTGCAAAAACCTGAAGCTATTGATTATAATCAAATAACTGTTCAAACAGACGGTAATAAGCCTGCGGGTTTTTATGGATTTAGATATTATATTAAAGAAACTTCTAATGAATACTACAATCTAGCTATGGATAGGTGGTACGATGCTGAAGATGGTAATGTTTGGATAAGTTTTCCGTCAGCAGAAAGAAATAAAGTTGACGAAGAAACATTCTTGGAACTAAAGAAAAGGCATGATAAAGATGAATTCGTATCAATACCTGCTAAATATAAAATAGTTGCCATTTCTAATGAAGCGCCTTTATTTTTAAGAAAAATAATAAAAGTTGCAGGTAGCGTCGATGGTAGCGATAATATACTTACCACCGGAATACCTCAACCGGATTTTACGGCTATAGATATAAAAGAAGATGCCCTAGAAGCTAGTACAGCTAGATCTATATTAGATTCAACACAGAAACAAAGAATAGTAAGAGTATATACAACTACAACAAGAAGTAATTGGTATAATGTAACTAGTATTCAATCCAACGGTAGCAATACATTAAGAATAACAATAGAAGGAAAATTTGGAGACGATATGTCTTTCACTACCGATGCTAGTGGTAATAAAATTGTTGGATTAAATGTACAATTTGCTACAGAAGATTTTGATGATAAACCAGAATTTGAAGGTAGGTTTTTTGTTAAGCTATATAAAGATTCAACATTACAAGAATATATATTGTCATCTGTTAATTCAAATAACTACGCAGTAAAGCAGTCTTTAAAGATGGGCTTTCTTAGTACTGGAGTTAATAGAAGTTATATTACAGGAACTTGGGGTTACAACGGCTGGTGTGTGGACCAAGGAAGCGTTGCTAATGCTAACGGTTCTACTGGCGCTGCTTATACTGTAGGTGGAAATGATATTACAATAGCTTTTACAGGTATATGGCCACAGGGAGCAGATTTTAATGTAGGTAGAACAGTCTATAATGAATACAGAGATGCTGTAGATATACTTTTACAGAAGGGTGGTCTTTTTAGATTTGAGGAAGATCCTGATCAAGTTATATACGAGATAACATCGACTAAAGAATTTCAAAGAATTAGGAATTACGAAAATAATTCAAAAAGAAACAAATTTAATAAGGGATCAAATAAAAGAACTAGGTTTCAACTTAAGGTTAAACCTATTGACACCGTTACTAATGGTACAGGTTTATTTCAAGGACCCAGTGGTTGGTCATTCCCAAGAGGAGGCAATCGCCCTATGAATGATGCAAACTCACCTCGTATGGAGTTTTTAACTGTTCTTCCTGACACTGTAACTTTTACTAGTGATAATCCAGGTATATTTGAAACTGAGCCAAAGGAATCAGCTGAGTTAGAGTTATACTACGCGGCATCAAAGGTTTACCCAATGAGCGAATACGGTAACTCTCATATATTAGATTGGCATAATTGCTATTCGTTTGGTAATGGTGTAGAGTCGGATAGAATACGTGATGATTTCAACGCGGTAACTATAGATAACGGGCCAATCGTATCGGCTACTTTGAAAGAGCCTTATGCTGAGGAAAGAAGATTAACAGGTTTAATATACTCTCAGATATTTAATTCAACATCGGGTGTAAATAACCTAAATCAATTTATACAAGCTGAAAAAATAACTAAGGATCTTAATCCTATATATAGCTCTATACAAAAATTACACTCAAGAGATACTAACTTAGTTGCTTTATGCGAAGACAAGATATTACGTATACTCGCTAATAAAGATGCTTTATTTAATGCAGATGGAAATTCCAACGTTACATCTAACAATAATGTTTTAGGTCAAGCGGTGCCTTATGCGGGAGAATTTGGTATAAGTAAAAACCCTGAAAGTTTTGCCTCTTATGGTTTTAGAGTTTATTTTACCGATAAAAACAGAGGTGTTGTTCTAAGATTATCAAATGATGGATTAGAAGACATATCTAGGTATGGTATGGGCGACTTCTTTTCTGATAACTTAAAGCAGTCCCAATACTTATGGGGATCTTTTGACGACGACAAAAAGGCTTATAATTTAGGCTTAGATGGATTAACTGATGAATGGTCCAGCAAGTTCCAAGATAGGTTGTTTATAAAAGGAAATTGGTCAATATACAATCCTAGTCACACAGTAGTGTCTTTTAAAGAAGAAGTGAAAGGTTGGGAAAGTAGAAAAACTTTTAGTGTAGAAGGCGGTATAAGTTTGAATGATAGATATTATACCTTTAGAAACGCTAGAATGTGGGAACACAGAACAGCTGACGCTGTAAGAAATAACTTTTATGGCACTCAGTATGACAGTTCAGTTGATTTTTTAATCAATGAGATGCCTAACATCGTAAAAAAATATAAGACTTTAAATTACTCGGGCAGTAAATCTAGAGAATATGTGTATAGCGATGGAACCTATTCTAATTTGTCTTTAGCCGAAGTTGAGGCTTTGCAGTTGCAAAATTTAACTTCAGAAACTTTATTGCACGAAGGCTGGTATACTCAGTATATAAACACAGATCTTCAAAGTGGATTTATAAAGCAATTTTTAGACAAAGAAAACAAATATTTCCAGTACATAAAAGGAGAAAGTAAGTATTTTACATCCAACGATGACAATAATTTAGATTCAAAAGAGTTCCCAATGCAGGGTATTGGTAGAGCCAACGTTATAACAGCTCCTCCAGTAACTGCATTCAATGTGCATTTATTTGGAGAACCGGATTGTGCTGTCCAAATACAACAGCCGACTGCCGATAACAAAACTTACGAAGTGCTGGAAGATTGTGTATCTTGTATTGTTTTAACATTAACAGGCAGCGATCCACAAGGGCTTCCACTCACGTATGAAGTTGCATCTGATAACACTCTAAATGGCGTTTTAGGCGCTGTTTCTGGAAACGAAATAGTTTTTACGCCTAATGTACTTAATTACCATGGAGGAGCTGGTAGCTTCACTTATCGCACTTATAATGGATCTAGATATAGCGAACCTGCTACAGTAACAGTTTTAATAATATCAGTTCTAGAAGGACCTACAATTAATTCAACGCCTCCAGTGGGCCCTTTCACAGCAGGTGACCCATACAGTTGGACAGGCATAACAGCAATAGACCCTGACCACGTGTTAGCAGAGTTAACATGGAGTGTTATTGGATTACCAGCTGGTTTACAACTTACAACATCAGGTAGTGGTTTTACAGGCACCGCTTCAATAACAGGGACTGTACCAACAGGCTCGTTCTCATACACTATAACCGTTACAGATCCAGATAATCTCTCAGATAGTTTACTAGTTGAGGAAGCCGGATTAGTGGCAGCTTTATTGAATTTAGATTTTGTAGCATTCACAGGGACCACTGTATCGCAAACTACTTGGACAGACCCAAATGATCCTACATTTGTGGTCCCGCAAGTTCAGAAACCATCAAGTGGGCATGGATGCGGTAGAGGTACTTATAGATTGATAGCTAACAAGCACGTGAATGGGGGTGTTGTAATTGGAAGATTCTATGTTGGTAACAGAACAGACACTTATTTCGATTCATTTAGCACTGACGCTGTTACCGGTAATCCGAATAGCCGAACAGGAGACCCTTATAGTTGGGTAAGCTCTGCAACACCAATTGCAAGTGCTGAAGCTCAAGGAAACATTGATGGATTAGGAAATCCTACTAATGAACTATACAGTCCTTCCGATGTCGAATGGGGTAATGATCCAAATAATAGTTTACAAAAATATGTTACCCCAGCTTATGGTAATAACAAGTTGAGCTATAGAATATCGTATTTAAGTTTAACCGAGGACCAGGCTCAAACTGTAGCTGATGATTTTCCTGACACTTTTAATAATTGCTATGTTACATTTACATTCGAACCTGATACTTATAATGCAAATGGGGGCTTTAATACTCACGCAGATGCAGTTCAATTTTCAGTGATTCAAAAAGGTTCAACTGCTGGATTTCAAAACGGGCCCGAGATATTCTCAGGAGGACTAGGAACAAGTGGTGGTCAATGTGAGACTAACCAACCTTGTGACCCTGCTCTTTTTGCAACAATTTCTTTTGACGTTTGTTCAGGTGTTTATTTACCTAATTACGATCCACTTAATCCAACTTAATAATGGCATATAATAATTTTACAGTATCTGATTCCAATTTTAATGAAACTCAAGGAGACGACTTAAGCACAAACGGAACAATAAGACTTACGATAACACCAGATAATGGGTATATTGTATTAGCCTCAGACTTTAGTTTAATTGCGCCATTCCCTACAGGAATAGACCCTAGCTCTGTTAGTTTTCAGCAGAGTGGGAGTTTGGTATTTTTAGATGTAAGCTTTCTAGCTGGTACTATAATGCCAGGTAACGATATAGAAGTGCCATTGTGTTTATCTGGGTTTGCTAGATTTGCGCCGTATTCTGTAGAAGGCGTTGTAAATTTAGGTACGCAAAACGCAATACCTGTATCTCAACAATACACCTATTCTCAAACTGGCGATTTTACTCAAACAAAATTAGTCTGGAATCAAACTATACAAGCTAGCCCTGGTTTTTATTTTTATCAAGCACCTATAGCAGCTATAAATAACGGAGACCCGTCGGCTTATAATATTATAACAACCGAAACATTAAACCAGTATAATGAGCTAGTAGCTATAACATACGATATAAATTACACCTTCCCGGCCAGCTCTGTCACCGGTGATATAATAAATATACAAGCAATAGCTATTCCTTCTGTTGGCAATACGACATACATTAATGCTTTTAATGTTAGTGGCATAGGTAATCTTAATCAGCCACCAATTCCTGATTCCGGAGACACTAGAGTGTTGAATCTTTTCGGTGACCCAGGAGCGACATTCAGCGCTAGTCTGTTTTACCAAGATGGAGCAGGAACAGAAATTGTTATAGCCACGAATGAAGTAATGCCTAGCAATGGTCAATATTCTAGCCCTAATATTATTTTCCCACCATCTGCTGATGGCGAATCACCTTATAAAATAATAGTTACAGGAGACTTAAACCCAACCTTACCACTTGATCAAGGTAATCTTGTTATAAACTTTACGCAAACATCGGGTGTTACATTTACAATTACAGCCGTTAGTAGTTCTGGGGATTTTGATATCACTGGTGTTAATCCTATAGAATTCATTGCTGTGCCTAATTACACTTATGGACCCGGAGATGTAAATACATTCTCTTATTCATGGATAACCTCTGCTGCCAGCGGAAACGATGTGGTCGATGTGGGAAGCATAGACGCTAACTCTTTCAATCCTGTTATTCCAGATCCTAGTTATCCAGGTACCTTGTATAGTGCAGGTTCATTCTTGTCAACGCTATCTAGCAATAATAAATCTGTAAAGTTCCAAGGAGTGGTAACGATTCAAGCTACTCAAGATAATCCTATATCTCATACAATAGATATAGATTCCTTTATAGATGAGATAGCAGGTCCAGGAGCTTGGGTAGCCGCCCGTTGTAATGATCCTTCTATAACAGAAAAAGTTAGCCTTACTGAAGGGTTCTCTGATTCAGACCCTCAGCAATTTAGCTTATTAGCATACAATTATTCAATCGGTGATGTTGTATGGATTAAAGATACTTTAAACGGGACAATATACTGTGCTGAATTGATTTCACAAGATGCTGTGGGAACACCTACGATGTACATCGATGAAAAAGGAGGTGTTGATGGCAAATATAGTGATTGCTCTGGCCCTAATGCGTGTATTGCACCATAATTACTAAATTTTAAAAAATGGATATAATAACATTATCATTTCCGAACCCCTTAAACGTATCTGTGCAAATAGGAGATATAGCCTACTTTACAGATTCTCCTAATGTGTATGAGGGCCAAGTTTTAGAAAAAATAGGTGCTGTCACGGACATTAACCAAGGGACTAACACAATAACATGCGAAATATCTCCCTCCCAGCAAAGGCCTACATCCACAAGCTTTATATTGTTTCAGAAAGATAATACAACTAATGGTGGATCGTTACTAGGTTACTTTGCTAGAGTACAATTTAGGAACGGAACTACAGATGAAGCTGAGGTCTTTTCTGTGGGGTCGGAAATATTTGAAAGTAGCAAATAACATGTAATAATAATATATAAACTATACAGATATGATAGGAGGATTAATAAGCTCTGGGCTGTCAATAGCCGGTGGACTAATCGGTGCTGGCAAAAGAAAAAGAGAAATGCGTGCAGCGCAGCAAGAATACAATCGTCGTAAAAGGCAGTATGAGGACTTAGATACATCTAATGTGTATGCTAACATGGAAAATACCATGGAAGACCTTACAGTTAATCAGCAAGCTGCTCAATTCCAAGCAGAACAAGAGCAACAAGGTTTATCTAATATAATGGGTCAAATGCAGGGAGCCGCGGGAGGATCAGGAATTGCAGCTTTAGCACAATCATTAGCAGGACAGCAATCACAAAACTTACGTAGGGCTTCCGCAGACATAGGTCAACAGGAGAGACAAAATCAAGTTGCCGAAAGGCAGCAAGCTTCTAACTTACAAATGTATGAAGCAAAAGGTGAATTAATATCTAGGGATGCTGAAAAAGACAAAGTGGAAACTATGTTTGGTATGGCTCAAGGTGACTTAGCTCAAAAGAAAGCAGCTGTTGAAGCTGGTAAGGCTAAAATAATGGGTGGCATTGGAGGAATAGCTAGTGGTGTTCTTGGTGGTTTCGCTAGTGGCGCAATCGGCAAAGGAACTGGATTTGGCGATTTCATGAGCGGAGCTGGCAGCGGTGGACAATCACCTTTTTAAATAATATAATAATATGAATAAAGAATTAGTACAAGGCGATTTAATAGCTAATGCTCCCCCAGCAAAAACCTGGGATGACAATCTTACAGAAGGGTTTGCAGCAGGGTATGCAAATCACAAGCTAATAATGAAGGAGGCTCAAGCAAAGAAAGACGCTATAAATGCAAAGGTGGCTGGTTATATTGATGCTTTAGACACCAACGTAGATGTAACTGACCTTACGCCTACACAACAAAATTCAATTACAAATTATTTAGTAAAGCAAAGATCTGAATATGCAGATGCGGCGAGTAGAATAGCAAAAATAGAAGACCCTACTTCTCCTCAATATATGGAACTTAGGACCAAGATAAATGGTATATCTCAATCCTTCCAGAATTTAGCAAACCAAGTTAAATCATATAAAGAAGATAAAGCTTCTTACTTAAAAGACTTTGACAATGGCTTGATATCTGACGGTAATGAAATAAACACATTAAATGAAGCCTCTAAGCTTTATACTAATGAAGCTAGTTTAGGCGTGGGAGAAGGTGGAAGTTTAGTTTTCTGGAATGAAGGGAAAGAAACCTACGATTCTTATAATCAAATGCCTAAGCCCTTCTTAAAAGACTTTAATGGAGCTAATCAATTGTTAGAAATAAATAAAAGTATATACAGTGCTGGTTCTACTCTTACAGGAGCTAGAAAGAATATGGTTCGCCAACAACTAAACAATATACTAACTAAAGGAGGAAGAAGAGGTTTGCTTTCTTTAGCATCAGATGATTTTATAATGCAAGGCGGATTAGGAATAGAAGATCCTGAATTATTTGCACCTGGTAATGACGACGCTCTGAAACAAGCGGTTTTGGATAGCTATATGAACATACTAACCGATACAGCTGCTCAGGGAGCTAGAGACAAAAGACCATCTAGTAGAGGCGGTAGTGGTGGTTTTAGCGGAGCACTAAAAGACGAAATAAATGTTTCTGGCAATGTTGCAGATAAAGCTTTGCAATTTTCTTTGTTATCTAAAGATGCAGTAGGAGGAAACGCGGTTGCTACAGTTAATCAAATGGCGAATATAATAAACTCAATTGACCCCACGTCTACAAAGATATACGTAACAAAAGGGCAATTGTATGAAAAGTTTATGGTCGGAAAAGATGAGGAGGATAGCCCAGAGCTTAGAAAGCAGTTTGTAGACCAATTTGGTAATTTTAACATGTATATAACCAACCCCACTAAAGATCCTAGAGAAGATGCTCGCGGTATAAACGTAAATACTACTGACCCTAAGTCAATGTTTGAATTCTACATAAACAATTCCGACTTGTCTGCTAAAGCCAAGAATTACTATATAGATTTATATGGTAAGCAAACTTCAGGATCTCAAAATAACAACAACAATAATTCAAATTCCGGTTCACTAGACAATCTTTAATTAAATGGAAAAACTATACGAGGCTTTAAATAAAAGCGGTAAATATACTAAGTCATTAGAAGACTTTAAAAATCAGTTTAGCTCTACAGCAGGACAGGAAAAATTATACGGAGCCCTTAAGTCTTCTGGTGATTACACTAAATCATTCAGCGATTTTAGCGCACAGTTTTTTAATGCCGGAGAATCAGTAAAGACAAACGACTCTGCGGCTGCGGATCCAAGTGTGGAGTCAAACGCTACGGGATCCAACTGGGTAAATGGTTCATCGGAGCAACTAGATAGCGGATTTGTATCAGAAAATAATAGAGGCAAAAGAGAAAAAAGATTAAAAGAATCTGAGTATGATGGTACTATGATTTCTAGAATGTTTGATGATGACCCTAACAATAGCTTTGCTGATAATGTAAGTGAGACCTTTAAAGACTTCTGGAAGGGCTTAGAAAAAAACAACCCTGTGTTTATGGCTTCTCAAATAGCTACAGGTGGAATCAATAATCAAGTGGGGTCTTTAGTCGCTGGTATATCATCCTGGGTGCGAAAAGACGATGCTGAGGACGAGGCTGCTATAAAAAACAATCCCGAGCTTTTTGAAAAATATAACGGATATAGAAACGACGTTAGCTTAGAAAAACAAGCTGAGCAATTATATAACAATAAAGATCTAAATATAAGTGACACAGACTCTAATTTAGCATATAATACCGACAAGGCTACTGATTTTGTTAACGAATACTATATAAACAATCCTGAAAGCAAAAAACTACTAGAAGAGGCTAATGTTAGTGCTAGTGATTTTCAAGGGTTTTTAAATAGAAAAGGATATACAGAAGACTTTATTAGCCAAAAAGAAGCCGGAGCCTACCAGCAAGATGATTCTGATTTACCTGACAATTTAACTATGCAGCAAGATCTTAAAATGTATTTTGACGAATACTTAATTGAGACCGCTGGTAGAAACGTTGAAAGAGTGGTATTGGAAGAGATTAAAAATAATCCGTCTGAATACAAGGGTATGAGTTTGCCTGAAGCAATGGAAGCCGCAGATGTTAAGTTAATGGAAGACCCTGAGAAATACAATTACGGTACTCATTTGGATTTTAATAAATTAGAAGACTGGAATGCTAATAATTGGGACTCAATAAGTAAATATAGAGCTGAGCAAATTAAAAACATAGAAGAGGCTCAAGAAACAAGAATTGAAGAAACCGAAACTGATCTTAAAACCGGTCTTTATGGAGGAGGCAGGACTATAGAGGGAGTAGTTTCCAAACTGGGAGATGGGCTGGAGGATATTTACGACTTCTTTAAAGCTGACGGCAAGATGCTCGGTTTTGTATATTCAAAAGGAAGACAAGCTAACGAATTTAGAGATCTAAGAGATAAATCAAACAGGAGAGCTTTAAGAGGTGATGATAATATAAATTATTTGTACGCTGAAGGGAAGCAAGTTACTTTAAACGGTAAAGAGTATATAAAGCAAGCTAATGGTAGCATTAAGCAAATAACAAATGGCTTTGATGTTTCTAAAACTATTTCAGATAAAGATAGAAAAGCAATAGACGACGCTATTGAGAAAGGCGATTATACTTATGGATCTGATTTTGATGGATTTGGAGGTAGTATAATAGCAGGGCAAACTATAGGTGAATTAGCAATACAAATTGTAGGACAAAAAGGATTAGGATCTTTAAGAAAATTAGCTTCCTTGAAGTATTTAGGTAAAGTTAAAAACTTATCTAAAGCTAGGTTAGATAGAATGAAAGCTGGTGTAAACAGTAAAGGCAATATGCGTGGCGTAAATTATGGAGGTGTTACCGGCGGGGCGAAAGGAACTTGGGACACGTTCGGTAAAAAGATACCTTTAGGCATAAGCAAAGGTATGGCTGATGCTGTAATATTCCAATCCGGATATGGGGCAATGACTGGCTATAATCAAGCTAAGACAGCTGCACTAGATGCTGGTATGGGTATGGAAGAATCTGAGGCTATTGCTAATGAAGCAAGTTTAGGAATGGCTGCGCTATTTGCTTTAACAACGCCTATAAACCCTAAGACTGGTCTTATAGACAAGATATTTAAAGGTACTGGAAAAAATTCTACAGCAAACCTATTCAAGCAACTTATTAATGCCTCAGGTAATGCTGCGGGGGTAAGAAGAAACTTTGGAAAAATAGTGGCGGCGCCTCTTCAGACTAGATTAGCTAAATTTGGTGCTATTGTAGCAAGCGAGGGAGCTAAGGAAATGGTGCAGGAAAACGTACAGCAAGTTGGTGAAGCCGCTTTAAATAAAGTTTTGAACAAAGGTATTGGCAAAGATCTTTTAAAAGACACTTATACTTATGAAGACTTTGTAAATACGTCCGCGTTGTCATTTGCTGCTGGTGGATTTGCTGGGGGTGTTGGTAGCATATCTACCTTGACTGGTAGAAAAAACATAATGAACGACAGCGAAAAAGTTCAGAAGTTAAGACAGCTAATGCAAAACCCCGCTAAAGTTGAAAAGATATTTGATTCTTGGGTAAAAAACGGAGATATAACAAGAAAAGAAGCTGACGGTTTAAATCAAGAAATACAAAAGTTTGGTAGAAACATAAATAAAATGCCTAAGTTTCTATCGGATAGACGCATGTCAACAGAGCTTCTAAAGGTTATAGACTCTCAAGAAAACATAAGCAAACTAGAAAAGCAAAGAAAGAACGCAATACCAGGAGAGCAAGCTTTAATAGATGAGAAGCTTAAAGTTTTAAAAGAACAACAAACAAAACTTTTGGTAGACGCACAAGCTACATTAGATGCAGACAACGAAGTGTTTGAAGGTAAGTTTACAAAGAACACCGCTGCTGTTGTTAACTTTGCAAGAAAACTAGGATTTGGAGAAAGTAAGCTTCCGAGGATATTTGAAAATACTGACACTTATGTAACCGCTATATATAGAGCTTTAAAAAGAAAAGAAAGAGCTTATTTAAAAGCTGTAAAAGAAGGTAAGATAAAAGCTGATCCTGATTTTAAACCGTTAACAAAAGCTGAGGTTGCTAAGCAAGCAGCAGAATCAGATGGGGTATATTTAGGTGCAGGTAGTCTTTTTATAAATAAAGAGATGGCTAGGCAGACAGGTAAATGGACGGTTACTTCTCATGAAATTATCCACCCTATACTTAACTCTTTAATAGGTAGCTACTTAAATCAGAAAGCAAACTACGATGACCTTATGAAGATCTTACCTGCTAAGGTTAGAAGATCAATTAATAAAAAAATAGAGCAAACACAAGGTAAAGAAAAGCAAGCTATAGAGTTTTTAAACTATCTTTCTGATGCTGTTATTTCTGGTGAATTAGATTTTGACCCCTCTCTGTTTGATAAAATAAGATTGTGGTTTAACAACATAATAAGCAAGTTAGGCCTTAAATCAGGTATTGAAAATCATGAAGACCTGCATTTTGACGATGCTCGTGGTGTATACAACTGGCTTAAAGAATTTACCTCAGGCTTAAAAGAAGGCGGAGAAATAAGTGATAAAGCCGTAGAGGCTGTACAAAAAGCAGAAACAAAAGCAGATAGACTAGTTTCAGAAGATCCAGGATTAAGAGATCCCGAGAATGCAATGCAATTTTCTTCTAGTCAAGAAATATTAAATCTTGAAAATGCTTTAGATGACGCTTTAGATGCTTTCGCAGAAGATCCTAATAATCCTACTCTTGAACAAAAAGTAGAAGAAGCAGAAAGATTACTTGAAGAGGCTGAAGAAAGAGTAGCTTCAGGAAGATCAGCTATTAAACAAGAAGCTAAACCTAAACCAACGCCTAAAAAGAAAGTAGAGGCTACGCCTGTTAGAACAACAGACTTAGGCCCTAGAGATCCAAAGTCTAAAAAGATCATGGACACTTACAATGAAGGTATGGAGGGTGTTGAAAGAACAGAGTACAAGGCTAGTAAGCCATTACCAGCATCTTTAGAGAGAAAGCTAATACCTCTTTTTGAAGGGTATATTAATACAATAGTACAACAAAAGTTCAAACAAGTTGGACCTGAAGCATTAGAGTTCCAAGATGCTTTATCTATATTAAGAGCTGAGGTTGCTAGCGCAATACGTACATTTAATCCTGCAGTTAATAAAGATTTAGCAGGATATGTAAAAAGATACGGTGTACAAGCTAGGCAGTCTTTAATGTTTGCTGACGCTAATAAGGAATTTACTAGCGACATATCAGATGCTAAAGGAGTGGTTGATACCACTGACACTCCTTCTATAGATCGTAGTGGCACAGTAGAAAGAGGTCAGCGTACTTTCGATGAGTTAGACATAGTAGACGAGGATTTAATAAACGACATTAGAACTGAGTTAGAAAAAGAAATAAGAATAAGAGTACAAAAAGGTACTTTGTCTGAAACGATAGAAGTTAAGAAAGGTAGAGATACTTATATAGTTTCGTGGCTTGAAAATTATGTTAATAAGCAGCTATTTAAGAAGTTACTGAAAAAAGTTGGTGCTATTACAGGTGTATACCCCAACGCAGTTATACCAGGAACTTATATAGACTTTCTAAACGATCCGAATACATTTGACATAGTAACTAAAGCTTTACCAATTAAAAGCATTAAGAAGAGCTATGGCAAGTTATTCCCTATAGAAAAAGTTGGCAGGGAATTAACCGCAGAAGGTAATCCTGTTTTTAGAATCAAACCAATCGACAAGAAAACCTTCTTAACTTATTTTGTTAAAGGTAAAAAGTCTGCAGTATTAGAAAGACAAAAGCAATTGTTTAGAGAGATACTTGAGCCATTAGCTAAGCAAATTGTTGCTGACTACGCAACCCCTGAAAATTTAAGTGAATTAAAATCTATTCAAGAACTTGCTCCTGCGCAATCTTCAGATGTAGTAAACTCTATATCTATTGAGGCTAAATTAAACGATTTAGAATCTCAAATAGACAGATATAAAGACGAAAAAACAGGATTTGATATTATACAATTTTCAAAAAGCTTAAGCAAAGAAGACAGGGCTGCTGTTTCTGAAAAATTAGGGTATAAAAGTGACGGAGTTATAGCAATGGCTCAATTAGCCGCACAAATTATATCTCAGACAATAAGTCCCACTAGAACAAAATATAATAAATCATTAAAAACTATAGAAGAAAAGCTTGGCCCAGAACTTTGGGAAAAAGTTTGGAAAAACACTCTTAAAGATTATACTGATATACTTGATTCTTTTAAAGCAAAACAAGAATACACTAACGGGGTATTAGCTGAGCAAGTTGTTTGGGATGTTTTTTCTAAAACACCAGGTATTAAAGTTGTTTCTAAAAGACCCAGTAATAAATCAGGTGATACAGGAGCAGATATTATTATTAAGCATAAGCAAAAAGAGTATATATTTGAAATAAAATATAACAAAACATCAAGAATAACCAGTACAAACGTAAAAAATTACAGTGATGTTTCTAAAATGGAAACCACTCGCGATATAGGGGAAGAAAGTAATAAAATAGTTATGGATGCTATAAAAAATAGCAAGCCGTTGCAAGACTTTGTAAGTAAGGTTGATAAGTTTATGGCTGAAAACTACCCCGGTGAAAATTACATAACAGATTCTGGTTACATAGAATTAACTCCTAAACAATATGAAGAGTTGAATCTAGGAGATAGCTTGTATAAAAAATCTGTAACCTACATAAACGGATTGAATGAAAAAATGATAGAGACTATATATAATGGTAAAGATACTAATTATATAGGGTTCTTAGATATTGGAACATTCCACGTAGGTGAAAACATAGCAGGGTTGCCTATACCTAAATTTGAGGGCGATCTATTTACTAGAGCGTGGCTAAAAAAGGGTGCTCCCAAGGCTAATGGCAAGATGACATTTATACTTAAAATGTATTCTCAATTAACTACAGAATCTTCTGATGCTTTAGCTGCGAAATCTACTATGTCTATAATAAGCTCAGAATCTATAAACAGCAATTTTAAGAGAACACAGTTTTCTAAAAGCGAAAAAGACTTTGACACTTTTGGTATGGCTGATATTGTTAGCCGACAAATGTTCCCTAATGCTTTTGTAAATAAATCTAGCTATGCCCAAGGATATGATTCCCTAAGCCCAAAGCAACAAGCCGCTGTTAAAGCTGAAATGAAAAAATATAATTTATTTCAATTTAGCAAAACACTTAATCAAGCTAAAGCTATGTCTAATCGAATAGACGCACCTAATAAAGGTATAAGTGTATGGGATTTTGACGATACTTTAGCTACAACTAAAAGTAACGTTTTATATACATTACCTAATGGTACAAAGGGAAAAATAAATGCAACCGAGTTTGCACTACAAGCTGATAACCTTGAAAAACAAGGAGCTGAATTTGACTTTAGCGAATTTAGCAAGGTTATGAACGGTGCAAAAGGCCCAATGTTTGACAAAGCTGTTGCCCGTAATAAAAAGTTCGGTAATTCCAATGTCTACATTCTAACCGCTAGGCCGGCTAATTCAAAATATGCTATACATACGTTTCTTAAGGGAATCGGTTTGGATATTAAATTAGAAAATATATTCGGGCTAGGTGATGGAACTGCTCTTGCAAAAGCTAAATGGGTTATTGGTAAAGTAGCCGAAGGGTATAATGATTTCTATTTTGCTGACGATGCTTACAAAAACGTAAAAGCAGTACAAGAGGTACTTGAGCAAGCAGATGTAAAATCCAAAGTACACCAAGCTAAAATACAATTTGCAAAAAGCTTAAATTCTGATTTTAATAATATTATACAAGATGTTACTGGAATAGATGCTGATAAAAAAATATCAGGTAATAAAGCAAAAATGCTTGGCAAAAAGAAAGGAAGGTTCAAATTCTTTTTACCACCCTCCGCAGAAGATTTTGCTGGGTTGTTATACAAGCTAACTGGTAAAGGCAAAAAAGGTGAAGCACATCAAGCTTGGTTTAAAAAATCATTGTTTGATCCATTTGCAAAAGGTATTAGAGAATTCGAAAGCTATAAGCAAAATGCTACAGCTATTGTAAAGCAATTAAAGAAAAGCATAAAAAATATACCAGCTGGGTTAGGTAAGATTAATGAGACTGGTTTTACAAACGAAGCAGCAGTTAGAGTTTACTTGTGGACTAAAAATGGATTTGATATTCCAGACCTAACAGCAGAAGAACAACAAGAGTTGGTGGATGTAGTTAACAACAACCCTAAATTGAAAAAATTTGCAGATCAATTAGATAAAGTGTTAGATGGTTATCCAGAGCCTCAAGATAGTTGGGTGGCTGGAACTATAACTACAGATGCTATCAACATGATCAATACTGTAAAAAGAGCGGAGTTTTTAAAAGAGTGGCAAGAAAATGCAGACGCTATCTTTACAAAAGATAATATAAATAAGCTAAGATCCCAATTTGGAGATAGCTATGTAGAAGCGCTACAGGATATGCTTTACAGAATGAAAACAGGCCGTAACAGACCGTCTGGCGCAAATAAGCTTACTAATCGCTTTATGAATTGGGTTAATGATTCTGTAGGTACAATAATGTTTTTCAATACTAGATCAGCATTACTACAAACTTTGTCTATTGTAAACTTTATAAATTGGCACGATAATAATCCTATACAAGCTGCAAAAGCTTTCGCAAACCAAAAACAATTTTGGAGTGATTTTGCAATGATATTTAATTCAGACTTTTTAAAGCAAAGAAGATCTGGTTTAAAAAATGACGTTAACGCGGATGATATTGCTAGTGCTGCGGAAAATGAAACAAATAAAGCTAAAGCCGTGTTTGCTTCATTGTTAAAAGCAGGTTTCTTGCCTACGCAGATAGCGGATAGTTTTGCAATTGCAATGGGTGGAGCTTCATTTATTAGAAATAGAATAAATATGTACGTGGCAGAGGGAATGACTAAAGCAAAAGCTGAAGAGCAGGCTTTTTTAGATTTCCAAGAAATTGCAGAAGAAACGCAGCAATCCTCAAGACCAGATAGAATATCGCAACAACAAGCGAGCCCATTAGGACGTATTGTATTAGCTTTTGCGAATACCCCTATGCAATACATGAGATTATCTAAAAAGGCTTTCTTGGATCTTATAAACAGGCGTGGGGACGCTAAAACAAATATAACCAAGATCATATATTATACAGCTGTGCAGAATATTATATTCTCTAGCTTACAAGCAGCTTTATTTGCAGTGGCATTTGATGACGACGAAGAAAAAGCAAAAGACAAAGAAATCAGAGTTGCTAATTCTATGTTAGATTCCATCTTGCGTGGAACTGGTATTTATGGAGCTATAGCTTCTACGCTTAAGAATATAGTTGCGGAAATTTATACACAAAGTGAAAAAAGCCGACCTGATTATACGGTTGCTGCCCAAAGGGCTTTAAGTATATCTCCACCTATAGATTCTAAGATGCGGAAGATAATGTCTGCAGCTAGAGCTTTTAGTTACAAAACTACTAGAGAGAAAATGGTTGGGTACGGATTAGACAACCCCGCATATTATGCAGTGGGGCAAATACTCTCAGCAGGGTTTAATTTACCTGTTGATAGATTGATTAGAAAAGCTGACAACATAAGAGTAGCGCTTGACAATGAAACTAAGATGTGGCAATCAATAGCACTAACATTAGGTTACAGCCAATGGGATCTGGGGCTGATTGAAAGCGGAAAAAATAAAAAGAGTAATAAAAAAGGCTGGCATGATGTAAAGCGTGGTAGCTGGAAAGACTAAATAATATGAAACCAATAACAGCAGTAGTAAAAGAAAAAGGTGGAGCTAGCTCATATCCCGCTAATAGAGAAGTTGCTTTAAATGCGGACGGATCAGGCGGTCCTATATATAAGATAGGATTGCAGGGGTTAGGCGCTAAAGGTAATAAAGGTTATCACGTAGGATCTCCTGCTAAAAAGAAAGATGCTTGCTACAGTAAAGTAAAAAGCAGATATAAGAAATGGCCTTCAGCTTATGCTAGTGGGGCATTAGTAAAATGCAGAAAAGTTGGTGCTGCTAACTGGGGAAATAAATCAAAATAGCATGGCTTATAAACAAAATTCACCCTTTAAAAACCTTAATAGGTGGTTTAAAGAGGAATGGAAAACCCCTGGAGGTAATGAGGATTATAGTGAAGGCGAAAACACCTTTAGACCTACAAAGAAAATAAGTAAAGATACACCAAAAACCTGGAGTGAAGTTACACCAGAATCTAAAGAAAAAGCCCAACGAGAAAAAAATACTAAAGGTAGAGTTACTAAATATTAAAAAATGAGTTTACAAGAACTAAAATTATACGCTATAAACGGCAGCACACTAGGAGTTACAACCTTTACACAAATAGAGGATTGGTTAAAAATAATACTATTAGTAGTAACCATAGGTTATACTATATCTAAATGGTCAAAAGTACGTGAGGAAGATAAATAAAATTATATTACATTGTACCGCAACACCAGAATGCAGGCCAACAAGCGTTGAAGAAATAAGATCATGGCATAAGGCCCGTGGCTGGTCAGATATTGGTTATCATTATATTGTGCATATTGATGGCAGTATTAGTGAAGGTAGACCTATTGAAATACAAGGAGCTCACGTAAAAGGACATAATAAAGATTCTATCGGGATTGCTTATGTTGGCGGAATAGATAAAAATAACTTCCAACCTTTAGATACAAGAACTGAAGAACAAATAAGCTCATTGTATGAACTTATAATGAATTTAATGAAGGATTTTCCAGAGGCTACACTTCATGGCCATAACGAATTTTCAAACAAAGCTTGCCCTAGTTTTAGCGTTGCTGAAGCTTATGAAAACATAATATGTTTTTTTGGCAGGCAATAAAAAAAGGGATGCTGTTTCCAACACCCCCTCTTACAACTAACTAACTAACTAACTAACCATCACACGCAAGACAATCTTCATTCATTGCTTGCTGTGCAATATCTCCACGTAGGACACTCTCTGTCCTCGTATAATACAAAGTCTTCACTCCTTTTTTCCAAGCATCAAAATGTACTTTATTAAGCCACTTAGGTGTTGCTTCACTAGGAAAAGCTAAATTCAAACTAACTGATTGATCTATGTACTGTTGACGCAGTCCAGCTTGATTAACTAACTCTAGTTGATTAATCTCCTTAAACGTCTTAAATACTTCTTTTGCCGGGATTTCGTGTGACCCAACAGTAATCCCGTCAAGCTCAGCAATATCTTGAACGCTACCACCATCTGCAAGGATCTTATTCCATATTTCATTGGTATTGATTTTATGTTTTCTTAATAACTTTAAAAGCGTAGGATTTTTTCTTATAAAAGTTCCTTTAGCTGATTGCTCAGTAAATACATTAGCCGCCCAAGGTTCTATTCCTGGCGAAACATTTCCGCTAAGCTTGCTATTACTAACAGTGGGAGCAACAGCACGCAAGTGAGTATTGCGATAACCAGTACCAGCACACCACAAAGGCTCACCATAAATTTCAGCAAGAGCCATGGAAGCTCTCTCACTTTCAATCTTAATTTGTGAAAATATTTTCCTAGTTTCAAACTGAGATAGTAAACCTTCGAAAGGAATACCTTTTTCCTGGAGATATGTATGCCATCCGAGGACCCCCAAGCCCAAGGCCCTTCCTTTTTGAGCTGAACGTATAGCATTCTCGAATCCTCTAAGTCCCTTCGCTCTTTGTATAAATTCTTCCATAACGCCATCAAGAAACCAGATAGAGTCGTATATAAGATTAGTGTCTTTCCATTCTTCATATTTCGCTAAGTTTAATGATGATAAGCAACAAACAAAACTGTGGCTTTCATCTGTGTGTAATGTTATCTCGCTGCATATATTAGTCATGTGAACTTTTAATCCATTATCTTTATATGCTTTTGGATTGTTTTTGTTAACATTTCCTTTAAACATAATATACGGCTCTCCAGTTGCTTTTCGTTTTCTAAGAAGTTTACTCCATCTATTTCTAGCATCCGCATCTCCTTGTTCAAGCTTTCGCATAAACTTATCACCCACAATTGCGCACTGATGTAAATTAAGCGATTGTCTGTTAACATCTCCTTTAGGCTCTCTGATCTCAAGCCACTCTTCGAAATCATCGTGTTCAATATTGATGTTAACCGATGCTGCTCCTCTTCTGACTGATCCTTGATTAGTCGCGAGTATTGTGCTATCATATATTTTGCAAAAAGGGACAACTCCGTCTGATGTTCCATTACCTGTTATTTTAGCGCCAGCGGGTCTAATTTGATTAATGCCGATACCAACTCCACCGCCGTGCTTAGCGAGTAGCATCATCTCTAAATTTTTCTGACCAATATCCTGTATCGAATCAGCAACATCAATACCGAAACAGCTAATAGGTAAGCCCCGATCAGTCCCAGTGTTTGAGAGTACTGGACTAGCAAGGCACAGCCAACCATTCCAGATATAATTAAAAAACGTTTCAGCCATTTCCGGCTTATATAATCTGCGAGCAACTGTTTTAGCGACTCTTTGGTATGCTTCTCGTGGTGTTTCTCCGTCGAATAAATATCCCCCGGATATAGTCTTCTTGTATACGTCGTTGTTACCCCACGCAGGGTAATCTTCACCTTTTTTCCAGTTTTCATTCCACATTATGTAAAGTATAGTATTGTGTAGGCTATTGCTACGTTTAAATTAACTGCTACTAAGTTCCATTGTTTTGCTACAAATACTTGAGGTATTGATATAACACCTGCTATAATGTATGTAACCATTCCTATTTGATCCGGTAATAAATGGGGAGACATCATCATAAATGCCGTCCCCATATAACCTAATCTATTCGATAGTCTTTCCACCGGTGTCAGCTTCCTTTGCTTCACCAGTTTTTTCAACCATTTTTTCTTTAAGCTTTTCGATAGCTTGTTCATAATCAGGCATTTGTTTAATTGTTTCTAATGTTCCTATAGCTAAGTCTTTTAATCGTGCAACCTCACTCATTAAATAAGTGTTTATTTTACCCAATGTTTCAACTTTGTTTTTAATCTCTATAAGTGTCTGTTCTTTCATATAATTGTTTTTCTATTTCCTTTTGTGTAATATCAATTTTACCAAATATCCTCAAAGTCTTCGCCTTCACCAGCCTTTGAATAATCTGTTGGCCTAATTGCGAAAAAATCAGTATGAGTGACCCCCCCGGTAAGATGATAGAACCAATCAAGATTAGCTGCTGCTTTGGTGTCATACGCAAAATACGATCCCAAGTCAACGTAACCAAGTTCCACAAGTTTTTCATTTGTTCTTTTTCTTATAAAGTGTTTTAAATCATTAGCAGATATACCTTCGATATCCCCAGCTTCAAACATTTTGTTAATATATTTAGTTTCCAGCTTAATCATGGTTTCTGCAGCTTTTATTATATCTTCTCGACATAAATGCAGTAACTGATCGTTTTCACTGCACATATCGCGGAACAACTTACAACCCATTTTGCTGTGCAAAGATTCATCTCTTACAGACCACTTCATTTGTTGTCCTATACCTTTTAATAAGTTTCTTAATTGAAAAGAATAGAGAACAGCAAAAGCAGAATATAAACTAACCCCCTCAGCAAAAGCGCTAAACACAGCAAGAGACTTGCCAATACCAACAGAGCTTGTCCCACCATAAGCAACCAAGTTATCAAACCTTTCAGAAGTCGCAGGCTCATGTAAAAAGGCTTCATAATTTTCAAGACCAAGTGTTTCATTTAAGTAGCTGTATGCGACAGCGTGAACGGTTTCTTGTGATCCAAACATCATTGCCATCTGGCGGATTTCGTGCTTTGGAAACCAGCCAACGACTTTTTGGGTCCAATAGTCCGACACTGCGCATTCTGTTTGAGCAAAGCCGAGCAAGATGTTTCCAACAAGGTGCTTTTCTTTTTTGTTAAGTTTTTCATTCCAATCTTTTATATCGCTCTGCATTGATATTTCGGTGTGTAACCAAAATGCTTGTGCTTGTTTTAACCAACCCTCAGTATAATATTCAGGGTACTCAAAGGGTTTATACGCTACGCGCTCATCAAATAATCCCATTAGTTAAAAACCTCTAAAGCAATATCAACGAAAGGTATGTATAGCACGTGTGTTACAAAGTCCTGTTCTTCATAGGATCTAAACCCAAATAGTATACCTGGATAAAACCCTATACTTAATGTCCAATTTCTTTCTTCGTTATTTAGTTCCATAAACTTTTATGTTGTGTTTATTCATAATTTCTACTAATTCTTTATATATAATTTTTCCGCGAACTTCCCAACTCCACTTTACAAACTTATCAATCTGTCGCTCTGCGTACTTTTGCTTGGCTATCCTTTTCGCTTCGAAAGGATTATGCTTATTGTCTCGTCGCATTCTTTTTGATTTTGTGGTTTGTACAATGTTACACCTGGAAATTGCCTTACAATTAATTGCTTAAATAGCTTCCATCTCATTGGAAATGATTCGTTAGCTCTACCTTTTGTTTCAATTATAAAATCATCACCAATAAAATCCGGAGTGTATTTAATAGGAAGTATTCTTTTACAGCCTCTATTTTTGTACTCACCTTTTCCATTAGATTGTCTTTCATAAACTTCGTTGTCAAAATGAAAACCATTAAGTAAAACAAAAGTTTCGCCTTCGTATTTAGCTTTAATATTAGCTTTTTTTAAAGCCATATACATATAACGCTCTAAGCCTGAAGCAAAGTTAATACCGTCATACGATACCTTCTTCGCTTGCACTGGCCCACGTTTCCCGCTTTTTCTTTTAAATGGTTTCCTCATCTCCGTTGGCCGCAATGACATTTTTGAGCATCAAAGAGTTCATTCATTCTTTCTTGTTCTTCAGTTGTATAAACTTCTTTAGCTTTTTGTAAATACAATACAGCATCCATAAGTTCTTCTTGCAGATGATTAAGCCACTCAAACATTTTTGATGGATCGTCTTCTAATGTTATTCCGTACTTAGAATAACCTACATCAGATCTTGATACAAACTTGTTAACAACACGTTCAACAACTGGGTCTCTGAATTCTATTTGTTTTTTGCTCATAGTGTTTCTTTTACAAATGTTCCATTAATCATTTTACCTTTACGCCTAGCTATTACATTGTAAGCGGTGTCAATACAATCTTCTATCTTTAACCCTTCTAACTCAGCTAGATTAGTTAAGACTACAGCAATATCTCCAATAGCATCAACTATCTCTGCTTTGTCATTGTTTAATAAAGCTTTAGCTAGTTCACCTGCTTCTTCCATAAGCTTCACATATTGTGTGGTAGAATTACCTTTAGCATATATACCTTTATCTTGAGCCCAAAATCTTATAAGATCAAACCTATCTGGTATATCTTTAGGATCGTGTACAGGATTAAAAAAGGCTTCGTAAAAAGCCTTATTGTATATGTAGCTTCGATTGTCGTTATACATCGAGGTTTTGGCATTCTGCATTATCCAGGGTATATGTTCTTTTTCTAATTTAAACTTAAACTCTGGTGTTTCCCATTCTAATCCTAAGTTATCTGAAAGGTTGCCCTTTAGTTTATTTAGGGGTACGGGAAACGTACTTGTTTGTTCTGTTGGATTTATTTTCATATTTGATTTGAATAAATTTTTATATAGTGTCCGGTCTCTTTTATATCCATAAGACTTTTGAAGTTCTATTTCCTTGTTAGATATAAAATCAATATCATTACTTGTAAATAAAACTTCGTATTCTCCTGGAGCATAACCTTGTTGATCCGTAACTCTCTTATTAAGATTACGTGTAACGCCGATTTTTTTACCAGGAATGTGATAAATGTTGTACATATTTTTTGTTATTTGCCAACACTTAACTCCGCTTTTATTGCAGGATAAGGATTGTAGTTATTTAATTTGATTTCACTTTTTTCTGGAATTATTAATTTACCGTGAGCATCCATCTTTTTAGATATTCTAACTCCTTCTTCTAATGTTATACTAGGTAATGCTCGCTTTGGTCTTTCAAGATATAGTTTAGCTTGATCTAAATGGTTATTATACAAATGACAATCACCAAGTTGCCCTACTAATTGGCCAGCTTTTAACTCAGCACCTTTAGCTAACATTTCTAATAGTAAACCGTACATTGTAATATCGTAAGGCAAACCTAAGAAAACATCAGCAGATCGCTGTTGCCACATCAAATCCATAACACCATTGTTAATATAAACTTGAAAAGCATAATGACACGGGGGTAACACCATCTCATTCATCTCGTGTGGAGCCCACGCGCTAACCATAAGACGTCTAGAATTAGGATTAGTTATAATGCTATACGCAAGTTCTTTAAGCTGATCTACGCCGTTAAAATCGCGCCATTGTTTTCCATATACAGGGCCTAGTGTTTCATCTGTTCGACCTGAGCGTTCATAATCAGGCCGCCAATACTTAACACCGTTATCTTCTAAATACTTAAGATCAGTTCTACCTTGTAATATCCAAAGCAACTCAGTTCTTGCGGCATTAAAGCTTATCTTCTTTCCTGTAAGTATAGGGAAGCCCAGTGACATATCGTGTCTAATCGTTCTTCCGAAGACAGACTTCGTCCCAGTCCCTGTTCTATCCGACTTATCCAATCCTCTGTTGAGTATTTCTGATAATAATCCTTTGTATTCATTTTCTATATTTATCATAATAATATTTACACATTTTATAATATTCCGGCCAAATTGTATTTCTACAATACTTGCTGGGTGACAAGTGTGGCTTTTCCCATTTTGTATAAGCTCCTAAACTAATAGCTATATGCCAGTGATCAGTATCATTTTGTATGCCATAAGGTGATATTCTTATATTGTTTCTAACACAATATCTATAAGCCTCCCATTCTTCCTCACTAGCTGTGTAAGGCGGCATAGGTTTTGATCTGTTACCATACAGGCTAGGCATTATTCCCAGGGCATTTTCTCACCAGCAAGATTAACTTGTTCGTGAGGAATAAAACAACCAGACTTTGGTTCCCATTTAAAATGAGCTTCAGCGCCATTCTCGCCTAAGTTTTGAAACTTAACTTTAAGAACTTTAGCTTTAACGGTCTTAGCTTCATAATCTCTATGAACTAATAAGCCGTGATAACTAGCATCATACCATTCGCCACCGCCTTTAATGTTATACATTGTTGGCTCTTCAATTTTGCCATCACTGCCTTTATACATTTTAGTTGGGTGGGCAACTACAAACACGAGCACATCATACTTCTTAGCAAAGATTTCAATCTTAGTTAAGTATTCCATAGTATAACGATTAACGTCTTCTGTTTTACAATCTACGTCTCTAACCTTATTAAATGGATCTATAACTAAACATTTAATACCTTTACGTTTAACTAGCTCAGCACCTTTCTTAAGTACTGATTCTAAAGTATAACGCTCCATGTCAATGTGAAAGTAATTGTCATTACAATGATCTGCTATTTGATTCCATCGCTCTCCTCCAATATCTTCTCTTGTTGGCATACCTTGCCAAGTCTTACGCATTAGTTTATGAGCGTGTAAATAAGTTGGTTGATTCTCTGGCGACGCGAACGCTGTTTTCCATCCGTAGTTATTATTATATCCGACAACCATTTGATCGACGAAATCGCTCTTACCGGAACTAGGAATACCAGTAACAGTAATAAATTGACCAGTGTATGTTGAAAAGATATCATCGAAATTTTGCAACCCAATTTGAAATCCCGGCTTAAAGCCATTACGCACAAAGTCCGTAACTTCATCTTCGATATCCCTGAATGTTGTAACATTCTCAAGCGGTACTGGCTTTGATCTCGAAATACGCTCTGATAGTTTTTCTTTTCCATATTTTAATAAATATTCGTTAGCATCCTTACAATCGTCAAATGTAGCTATATAACATACTTCTGATCCTAGTCTACGTATTAATTCAGTTTGTAGCGCCTGTCCAGCTTCGTCTGAATCTACGGCTAAAATAACTTTCTCCTTGTCTTCGAAATAATCTATACAATTGTCTAAATAATCTAAATTGTTAGTATTCAGCGTTGCTCCATTTGGAACAGATATAGCGTTAGTAATACCTGCTTCATACAAAGCTAACACATCCATTTCGCCTTCAACTATAACGCAATATTCATAGCCTACTACGCTGTCTATATTATAGAATACTTTCTCAGCACCCTTATATAATTTAAAGTTCTTTCTTCCATCTCGGTATTTAACATTAGTTAATTCACCGCCCATAAAATAATTGAACTTTATTACATTCTCGGTTTTACCGGTCTGAGGCATATATTCAGGTCCCTCTCCAACTCCTAGTTCAAAGAGGGTTTCCTGAGATATACCACGAGTTTTAAACCATTCCAATACTTGATCGCGTATAGCATAAGTCTTATCAGGATGCTCAGGGTCTGGTTGTGCAGGTTTTACATATACCTTTTCAGCCTTTCCTTTACGTTGATAAGTATGCAGTTGAAATGATTTATTACAATTATGACAAGTACCGAGACCCCGTTCCCAATCATAAGAAGCACATTTTGCTTTTTGGCTCTTGGGTTTTCTGTCGTGAGAACAAACAGGACATATGCCCTGCTTCTTTCCCTCTTCAAGCTTATGTATATTGAATTCATCAATAACAAATCCATTGATCTCTGTTGTCTGCATTTAATTTAATTTAATTGTTAATCCCCGTCTCTGCATTCTGGACATATATCGCAAAAATCTATTTCTTCTTGCGACATACCAGCGTGACACATTTGACACGCTAGTTCGCCGTTGTTTTTATAGTGCATTAAAACGGTAGATCATCTGCAGGCGCAGGAGCCGGAGCTGCCTGAGCTGGTTGGTCTTGCCTTGGAGCAGCGGCAACATTCTCGCCATTTGTCCATACTACTTGAACGTTTCCTAAATAAGTTTTACCTTGTTTAGCTTCTCGCTCTTCCTTTGTTTGTGCTACAACAATCGGACCTTGATTTCCAAATTGATCTACTTCATCATTTATAGTAATAGTTACAGGTAAATACTTACCTTTCTTTCCAATAATGATTTTGTCTTTTGGTATCTCGTTCAGATTGATACTCGCTTTAATAATACTTGCCATTCTTAATATTGATTTACTTGATTAAACATTCTTTGCAACTGTTCTTTGGTTGCGCCGCTATTCCGCCTTAAGTTGTCTACGGCTTTTACATGATTTTGGTTAGTATAAAAGTTTTCTACACTAGTTTCTAATCCTGTTACTGTACAAATTTTTGTTTGGTTTCTTCTGGTTCTTGCCATTCGATTAAATTTAATTGTTAATATTCACATATATTATCAACGAGCTATCGTATTACGTTTGCAATTACAACGTCTTGTTAATAAAATAATTGTTTGGATCGAAATCCGGGTTTTGGTAGAACAACTTGTATTGCTCTGCCGCTTGTTGAACTTTGTCTGCCCCACGTTGATAAAAATCAGGAGAGCAATCAAATATTCCTATTTGGTGTGTTGTTTTGTCTATAACTATAAACAACATTTCATAACCAAATAGTTTACTATAAATGTAAGCTTGTGAGTCGTAGTTATACTTGGATGCGGACCAGCGGAATTTTGAAATATCACCCGTAGTTTTTAGATCAATTACTAATCCTTCTTCGTGATTAACAATATCCGCTTTACCTTTCCATTGTAAACCTTCTAACTCTGTAATCCCAGGTTGTTCGTAATCTACATTAGTGCCTCTTATCAATCCTCGACAAATATCGTTTTCCAACATTTTATCCGTCATTAAATCAATTTGATCTACTTCTTTTTGTAGAAGACACAGCTCACCACCTGAGATCTCTTTATACGCTTTAGTACTTCTAGTTGAGCTTTCTACTATCTTATACTTCTTAAGCTTATCTGGCTCTAGTATTGCAGTATGAAAATAACCACCGACTAAAAATGCCGCCGACGGCTTCATAGATGTACCAAGCGCTAAAGGATTTGTAATTAAGGTACCAATGTCACTATTAGACAAGTATTGTTTACCAAACTTGCCGTAATAGTTTTCATCTTCTCTTAACTTTTCAATAGCTGCTTCTTTGTTCATATTATAGTGTTTGTAATGCTTTTTCAATTTCTTGAGACAAAGCGTATTTAGCTTTAATTACTTCTACTTTACCACCTGCTTTTACATATTGAACCGCTTTTGGATAAGCCGGATCTTTCGTTGAGGTTAAAGTTGGTTTATTCTTTGCAGCAGCCCCACTTCCGTGAGAATTAGTTGCGTCACTATCTGCAGTATCATCAATTAGAAATAAATTACCAAGTGAATACTTCTTGCCATAACTAGAGGCGCTACCAAACTTTTGAGGCATTTGCATACCTTTTTGGTCGAGATCAACGCCAACTAACGCCGTAGCGTGTATAGCATTTTCGCCATCGGAAATAGTAGCAGTTGAACAAATAATAGGGAATACGTTGGACTCGACTAGTTGTTCGCTAATTGTTACTGTAACTCCTAACTCTAATAGAAAGGGTTTTGTTGCTTCAAGAATGTCTTCGGCGGATCTGAAGTTGTATTTGCCGAAGGAGTTAAATCTACTTTTTTTCGATTTAAACTTTGTCTGGATCGTAGCCAGTTTTTCGTTTATGGTCATATGGTTTATTGTTTTGGTATATTAATATAATTACGCATTTTTATTTGTACTTAAGTTCATAACTTAAAGATAATCAATCACTTGAGTTGCGTCAACGTTAGCGATTAAATGATCAATAGCTTCTTTTTTTATCTGCGAAACAATTACTGTTGCAGTAGGTACAGTTAAGTTTATATGTTCGGCAATTTCTTTAGCGGATTTTTTATCACAGTCTAAACCATAAAACATTCTAACAACATCGTATTGCTTAGGTGTTAAATGCTCTTTCATTAAACTTAATAAATAAGTATTTAAAAGATCTATATTATAGGGTTCAGAGTTATCCGGAAATTGATAAGCATAGTTTTCTTCATCTGTAAGACTTACGTCATAGCTGGTAAATATACTATTAAAGAATAATGAAACCATTTTATCGTCTTTAGGATTCTTACGTATTTCGTTAAGCTTATGCTCTGGTATTTTGATATCACCCCGATTAATATCTATCGCACGTCTTATAGCACCTTTAATTCTTTTACTTAAAAAAGATTTTAATGTTTTTTCAACATCTTGGGATTCATCTATCATTAGCCAATCTATTTTATCTACAGCTCTAACTAAACCTGAGTTGCCTTCTTGTATTAGATCATTGATACTTAACACACCAGAAGCTTGTTGAGTAGTAGAAAATTTACGTGCTAAATTCTCTACAAGTGGCATAAACTTTACTATTAACTCATTTCTAGTATATTCATCATAAAGCTTACCTTCAAGATTGTTTATAGAAGTCTTTACATCTTCTTTGTACCTTATGTAGTTTTGTATGTTATATTTTTTCATTGTTTATATTATCAATACTTATTCGTATTACGTTTGCAAATTAATCCCATCTCTGGTTATTAAGTAGCACTTTTTCTTTTTTTAGTTCGTTGCTCATATTTCTATAAATAGTACGATCTGAACACTTTAATAATTCTGCTATCTTATTGACAGTTATTTTACCTCCTGCATCATTTATTAAAAGCATAGAGTCATATATTTCAGATTCAGATATTTTAGATCTACCTACCATTTGTCCCACTATAGATAGCTTTTGTCGTATATCTAACCCTGTGAAATCTTTAAATATTATTTTACGCAGTTTATTAGGTGGTGGTCGCTCAAGGTCCATTAAAGAAACATCGTACACCATGCTCTGCAATAGTTGCTCAGAAACCTTGAATGTCACAAAACCCGCTTGCTTATTGCATATATGCTCAGCAATGGAATTAAAGCCTTCTTGATCTAATTGAGGATTAAGATACCATAATACATACAAATGCCATTTAAGGCTTCTATATGTGGTTATTTTAGCTCGAGAATTGAAAAGTGTATAGCATTCATGCGTACCATTCTCATAGAACCAACCCCATTCATACTCAACTCTTCCAGTTGAACTAATAGGATTCCGTCTATATATTATTCGATGCTTGTCTAGGTATTCGGTGTTTCGGTCGTATTGTGACATTAGGTTCTTACTATTAATTATATATTAGCTATCGTCATATTAGTAGATTAAAATCTTTAATCTTCTGTTGTACTTCTTTAAAAGCTTTGCTTTATTTTCTATGTTACCGTGTATAACAGTTATGTTTTTATTAAAACTGTATTCACCTTTAAATGAAGCGCTAACTATCTCGTTGTGTAGGAACGCTATTCTGTTCTCCAGAAAACTTACGTGTTGCTGCTTTCTTCTGTTCTTTTTGTATCTTCGTATTAATATTCGCATAATTCGTTGATGTTATGTGGTCGTATAATTTTTTGCTCATCTTTGTTTTTTACTGTGTGTTTTTCGTTTTCGTAATAATTCCAATACCCCAACACGCTGTTGCCCGGCACTTTATATTGATCAGGCATACATTGTGGTGGTTGCTTAAATTCGTCGTTAGATATATCATTAGGTAATGTGTATAGCAAATCACGGCATTTAGTTATTGTTAAGTGATGTTTGCCATAACGCTTAGTATATTCTTGACCTAAGGCTAGCATGTGCTCGTAAGCCCACATATACGCTTCAGCAGATGATCTTACCCATATAGCTGAAGGGTGATTTTTATGTGTAGCTTTATAAGGTATATCAATATTGGAACCAAGCTCGTGATGTGCCGTACATAATAATTGTGCGGTTTCAAGAATCATTTTAACAACGTGCTTGTTGTATTGGTATTGCGCTGCTTTCTTAGGATCGTGAGACAAATAAAATATATTCATTATTAATTTATTTTATT